>FSUE01000901.1_pt1 | contig 48379 bp, 39 predicted proteins | sample 1637031 | NCBI WGS metagenome assembly FSUE01 (sample SAMEA3914819, study PRJEB12502) | metagenome | biome: forest; material: soil | place: Canada | collected 2010-06-26 | depth 0.3 m | reverse complement strand
TCAACCTCATCAACGAAGCGCAGCTTGGCGCCCAGCTCGGTGTCGCCAATGCCGTACTTTGCCGCGGCGCCGCTGGTCCACGTGAACGCAGCCGGAACGATGGCGTGCAGCTGCAGGCCAGGCAATGCGCCGTAGTTCACTTCGATGTGTGGGAGCGTGCCCGCTGCAGCGTGCCGCTCTACCGTCCATTGCGACGCCGCATAGAGCTCCCAATGCTTCACTTCGACTGGCTCCGGATCGTCGGTGAGGAAAGGTGGCCCGGCCCAAGCTCGGTTGGCGACCAGTACTCCTGCCAGCGCGAGCGACGCCACGAGGCGGGTCCGACCCAGTGGAGGCCGCAGAATGCTCGTTGAGTGCTTTGCCACCAGTCGAGGCTAGCGCAATCGGTTGCATCCTGTCGGCGCTTGATCCGGCGAAGCCACGGCCTGCTCGGATACGTTGAATTGCACGTCAAGGATGTGAAACTCACCGTACGCGAATTCTCCTTGGGGAGGATGAAAGTGCGTCTCCCCGTAGGACGCGAGCAGCTGTCCGCGATAGCTTCGATAGTCGCGCAAAGGCGTGGAAAATCGCTGCGGAGTGAAGGTCCGGCCATCCGCCGAAGCGCGCGAGCGATCTTCGGAGACGAAGTCGTTCAGCAGTCCTGCCGCATCGAACGTGAGCACCGCTGTGATCGTATCTTTGCCGTTGGTGAATGAGGCGCGAGCCGAGCGCGCGTCGATTGGCTGCCAGTGAATGGACGCTTCGAGCAGCGAGCCCGGTGCGAGAATGCACATGTCATTGAAGAGCGTGACGGTCTCCGAATGGTCCATCACGGGCCCGCTCGCGTCTACGAGTGTCAATGCGCCGAGCAGGCGTACCCGCATCGTCGCGGCTCCGTCGACGAGGCGATGGAATACCTCTACTGGCAAGCCGTGCATGGTCGCATGCATCAGGAAGAGGCGCTCGGACGGTTGGACGAAGCTCTGCTGTTCGGCCTCGAACGGCATCCACGGCGCATCCGGGCCGCTGCGCATCCGGCCGCGAAAGTGGGCGCGATAATTTCGTACGCGAGGCCGACCCACGACCCCAGTGGCCCTGAGGTAGCCTTGGACGGGCTCCGGAAGCATCGCAAGGTCGGCCTCCGTTACGGTCGCAGGGACGACCATCGGACCGGCGACGCCGAGCGCCACATCGCGCTCGAATTGGGCCTGAAAGCTCACCGGACCTTGGGTCAGGAAGCCGTAAATCGCGCCCAATAGCAGGATGAGATTGGCGAGGGTGCCGAACTTCGCGTCCGACCAGGAAGTCGCTATCGCGACTTCTGACACGACGAGCGCTACGCCGGCCAGCGCCCACCACCACCTGGGCCATACGCTGAGCGCAACCAGCGAGCCAAGGATCAGCACTGCCGCGCTGAGCCACAGCAGCCCGACTGGTACCGAGATGGGTTGCTTGAGTTGCGGAATCTTGGCGAGCGCGAACGCTTTGACAAAGCCCATCGAGTGAATGAGCGCGTGGACCGCCATCACGACAACGAATGCCCAACGCATGGTTCAGCTCCCCTTTGATTCGGCGATGTTGTCGAATGCGCGCTGCGCTGGGCTCAGGGCTCGACGCTGGCGCCGCAAGGAGCCGAGCAAGGTTCGCGCGAAGTCGGCGTATTGGCGAGCGTCGTCGACGTGGGCGGCGTGCTTGCCCCGAAGTGCGCGCGGCAACTCTCTCAAGGCGAAGAGGGCCTGAACCAATGGCGAACTCGCCAGGTTTTCGTGTCGAAGCAGCTGCCAAACGCGAGCAGGCGGCGCGGCGAGATCGATGCCGTCGATCTCGAGGAGACGCGGCATGGGGATCAGCTGATCGAGCATGCTCGGCTAACAAGCAAGAGGTGCGCCTAGGGCTCCGCGATATGGGAAGGAGCTTGGCTTGCGGGCACTCCGCGCACGGCTTGCGCGCCTGACGGTCGGTCCAGCGAGCTTTGCGTGTAAGGCGCCGCGACTCGTCTGGAGATTCGGCCGGCAAGGTCAGAGCGTCCGCGAGGACCCGAGCGCGCTCAGCCATGAACCTGATCGCAGGTCGTTGGGCCGGTCCAAGACAACGGCTTGCCCGCTGCCCATCCGCTGCCCAAACGCTGCCCAACTTCAGTCGATCAGCGTCGACTCACGTCGACCTGCGGAGAGAGACGATCCGAACCCCATTTCGCTCTCAGTTTCACGGCGTTGGCTCGCAAGGTCGCGTGCCGCTTAGGGTTATTGCAAACGCCGTTTGCAGGATTCGAATCCCTCGTCGATGCGGGAAAGGAAACCTTTGCTGGTCACGAGCTCGAGCACGAGTTGGCGCGCCGAGATTGCGGCGGCGCGCGACATACCGGCGTAGTAGGCCAGCAATGGCAGCTCTGGCTTGGCGGGCGAGCGACGGTTAACGTAGTTGAACCATTGCGAGGCGTAGCAGTAGCTGGCCTGACTGCTCTTGGCGATCTGCCTACATCCCATTTCTCGGCAAGCGCGGCTACCATGTGATTGGCGCTCCTCGCTACACCGCGTGTCCTGCGCCTGATCTCGTGGGGGATCGAACCAGGGTCGGCAAGTGCCGGCTCGGCGAGATCCAAACCGCCGAGAAAGCCATCGAGGCCAAGCTTGCCCAGCTGCAAGGTCAGTACCCCGAAGAGGATTGGGGTTACTTTCTCGACGCGAACGGAAAGCTGCGTTGGGCAGACGTCGCCACCACGGGCTTCTCGCACGGGTCAACGACCGCCGCCGTAACCGGTCGCATCTACGCCTGCGTGTGGCGCGTCGTCTCACGCTCGGGCCCGCGCGACAACACCTGCGGCAACGGCGTTTGCACGATGCCGCTGGACCCGGCCGCCGCCTACAAATCCAATTGTACCGACGACAACGTCGCGGACTGGCTCGATCAACCGTCGAAGACCCCGATCGACCGCTTCTACTCGATGGTCGGCATCCGGGACGATCAATGCGGCGATATCATGTTCAACACGTTCCGTACCAAGTATCTCGGCGTGCCGGTCGTTTTCGACGTCGCGGGGGCAGACCTGTCCACGTCGCATCAGTTCTACTCGTCGACGCAGGGACACTCCGGGTTCCTCGATACCGGCACCCTGAATGCAGTCGCGATCGGCGATATCGCCTTTGGCATTCCGCCCGAGAACCGCAACCCAAATTTCTGATCCAGTTCGCGGGGAGAAAATCATGGCCGGCATCATCGTTGGCCCGAAGACCACCGTCCTGGCGTTACCGTAGAATTCATATCGCACTTCGGCTCTGGTCACTGATTTGGAACGGCGCTCGCACAGCAAGCTGCAGCCCCGATCGGATCCGCGAGTAAGGTCCCGAGGAGCGGAGGTCGTACAGCCACCCGCGCTCAATCCTGCTCTGCCTCGGCCCGGGCCAAGCATTCGTCGAATGCAGCCACGAATGCTGAAGCGTGAGCGGCGAGATACTCGCGACAGCGTGTCGTGTCGATTCCCCCCTTGATCATCTCGATGACGTCTACCTGGTCCTTGCGACGCGGTGATTTGAGCTTCATGTAGACGAGCGGCGGGGCTTCCATCATCGTTCCTGGCGGTGCTGCAAGCGTCGCTTCGAGGAAGTCTTCCCCGGCTTCCGGGGACAGCAAGTCCACGGCGACGCCATTGACCTGGAACGGGATCTCCGGGCGCATGGTCACGAGACCGCTAGGGTGGTGGTGGAAGGCTTCGGCGCCCACAAGGAAGACCACGTCTTTGGTCGCGCGCGGATACCCGTTCGCCCCGACCGCAAGCCCGCCCACGACGACATGACGTACGTTCGCGATGATCAGGGCCTCGGACGCCAGCCTCAGCGCGTCGAGCACTTTGGCGGCGACCACGTCGATCAGCAACGTCGGATCGGGCTTCGTCATGCGACTCCTACGCGGACCGCTAATCGAGAGATGAGGCCGCGCCAGCACCTCGCCAGTATATGGCAGGTTCGGGAGAAGACGCGGCAGGAGCTTCCAAAGTAAAGGCATCTCCCGCGCGCTCGAGGCAAATCTGGCCGCGATTTGACTATGGAAGCCTCGGATGCGGATCCGCCCAGCCGGCACGCACCGTTCAATGCGACGGCAACGGCGCCTTCGCATGCAGGCACCGATATCGTCACGGTTGCGTGCTGCGGAACAAGAACGCGCCTGCGCGAGCCGAGGTCAAGATGTCGGGCCGCTGGTCTCCGTCGACGTCTGCGATGACGACTTGCGTGCCAACGCCGGCCACAGAATCGATGAGGTGCGGCTCGAACCGCGCGAGGCTCCCCGGCGTCCGCACCAGCTTGAACCAGTAGAGCACGGCCGGCGCATCGAGCTCGCTGCCGAGCCCGACTCCGTGCGCGCCCTTGCGCTTGCCTGTCACGATATCCTTTAGGCCATCACCATCGATGTCCGCCACGGCGACGGCGTGGGGTTGGGCGAACGCGACCCCGTATTGTGCCTCTTCAGCGCGCGTCGCCATGATGGTGTGCTCGACGAACGTCCCAGCTTGCTGTTCGAACCAGGCCAAGCCCCAGCCGTGAGCTTGGAGGCTAGTGACCACATCGCTGTCGCCGTCGCCATCCACGTCGTAGGCGAACATTTGCGCGCCGCCGTAGGATTCGTCTGGTAGGGCCTTACCCCAAAACTTGGCCGGGTGTTCTGCCCACGGCTGCTCCGTCCAAGTTACCGGTTGCTCCCACCACCCTTCGGGAAGGAGCAGATCCTCGCGTCCGTCCCCGTTTACGTCACCCGCACCGATGCCGTGGGTGAATGGGCCCCAAGCGCCCTGCGCTGTCACCTTGGCGAAACTCCAGTTGGTGCCAACAGCGCCCCACGCCGGTTTTACAAAGCCGCCGAAGCCCTGCGAGACTGTTGCGAGCTCTGGCTTGCCGTCACCGTCGATGTCGACGAGCGCCGCGCTCTCGTCGTTCACGCCGCTGAATGCTACGTGCTCGGTCCAGTAGCCGACGTCCGTCTTGGGGTTCTCGTACCACACGGCCTCGGAGCCGCCGAGCGCTCGTAACGAGACGATATCGAGCCAACCGTCTGCGTTGAAATCGGCACTGAAAACTGCGTAGCAATCCGAGTCACCCTTCACGTCAAAAGGCTTGGTCGCGGGCTGGCGGAAGGCGCGCTGTCGAAGAAAGTCTGGACCAGCGTACCAGAACGGGCCGGTCACGATGTCTAGGACCTGGTCGTTGTTCAGGTCCGCCACGTTGATGCCCTCCGAAAAGAACTGCGCGTTGAGCTGCAGCTTGCTGAACGCGATTTCTGCTGACCGACCGCCGCCGACACCGCCGTTCCCGCCTCCGGCAGCTGCAGCGAGCCCGGCTACGCCGCCATCACCGGTCGAACGTCCGCCGGCGCCACTGCTTCCGGACGTCGCCGTGCCGCCGATCGGATCAGCACCGGTATTGCCGCTCGCGGGCATCGTGCCTGCGGAGCTTCCGCCGCCTGCAACGTCCGTAGAGCTAGCGCGCACGGCGTTCGGTGAGCAACCGAGAAGGTTCAGCCATCCTCCGACGGCGAACGCAATGGCGGACCGGCGTTGCATGGCTCCTAGTTATTGCGTACTCGTCCGGATTTTTGTCACCGCAACCCCAAAAAACCAAATTCCCTCGGGCGATGGCGTGAATCTAACGTTCGTGACCAGATTTTCGGCGACTCGGCCACTGCGTAGGGATGCGGTATCGGATCGAAGTGGCCCTGGGCGCGCTGGCGCTGGTGGCGGCGTGCGGCGGCGCGGATCAGCAGGACGGCGGCATGTCACAGGCCGGGAACGCGGGCGCGAGCTCGGGTGTAGGTGGCGCGGGCGGTAGCCAGCACGCAGCGGCGGGGGCGCCAAGCAAGGGTGGTTCCGCGACCACGACTGGCGGCGCTGCCGGCGGGACGGCAACCGGCGGCGTTAGCGGCGGGACGGCAACCGGTGGCGCCAACGGCGGAGCGGCAACCGGTGGCGCTAGCGGCGGGACGGCAACGGGTGGCGGCGCAGGCGGTAGCAACGGCGGCGACATCAAGCTGCCGCCCGCCAACGGCAGCTACGACTATCAGATCGGCGGGGCGTATCCACCACCCGCAGGAGTGAAAGTCGTCAGTCGTGATCGCGGTGACGAGCCGGCCGCGGGGCTCTACAATATTTGCTACGTCAACGGCTTCCAAGCCCAAGAGAGCGACAACGCTTGGTGGCTCAGCGAGCATGCGGATCTCGTCTTGCGCGACGCCCAGGGCGACCCGGTGATCGACGCCGATTGGAACGAGATGCTGCTCGACACCAGCACGCCGCAGAAGCGCCAAGGCTTGGCCGACATCGTCGGCGGGTGGATCAAGGACTGCGCAACGGACGGTTTCGATGCGGTCGAAATCGACAACCTCGACTCGTACTCGCGTTCCGGCGGGCGCCTCACGCAGCCCAACAACGTCGCCTTGATGAAGCTGCTTTCGGACGTCGGGCACCAGGCAGGTCTGGCGATGGGCCAGAAAAACTCGACCGAGCTGCTCGGCAATCGCAAAGCCATGGGCACCGATTTCGCGGTCGCCGAAGAGTGCAATCGCTACTCCGAATGTGGCGACTACCAAGCAGAGTACGGCGATCTAGTCTTCATCATCGAATACCGCGACCAAGACTTCACCGCCGGCTGCAAAGACTTTCCGGGGCTGTCGATCGTCCGGCGCGACGTCAAAGTGAGCACGCCCGGTTCGGCGTCGTACGTGTACAAGGGCTGCTGAATCGCCGGCTTTCCGCCGGGGTCAAGATTCGCCGTTCGCGGCCGGCGCCCGTGCGTCAGCTGTCAACGGACTACACGTAAGCGAAAATCGTTGGAGCGAAAACTTGCGCAGCTGAGCGTGCCGACGGGTTTGTTTGGCATGAAGAAGCAACTGATCCTGGTTGCCGCGCTTGCTGCCGTCTGCGCCTCCGCGTCGGCCAGGGCGGCGTTTTTTGACGTGCGGCAGCTCTCGCATCGCGTCGGTGAATATTCAGCCGGTTGGTGGCGCGCGGCCGTCGTCAAAGACCTCGCGGGCATCCACACGACCTACGGCCCGAACGTCACGAATTTGCCGACCGGTGACGCACTGGCGGTCACGACGTTCGGCGCGTTTCCGGGGCCCACACAAAACGTCACGTTGAAATGGAACGTGGAGGTGTTCGATGGAGCGCACAACCTCAGCTTGAACTCGGTGTCCTACGCGCGACCCTGGGCGCCTGATGGCACGGGCTTCCATTACGTGACGATGCTGCCTTTCAGCTCTGACCCGACGCAAAACATTCAAATGCGCACGCGCAGCTTTGGCAATGGCACCCTCGACCAATGCGGCGTCCACATCATGAACGAGCGTGACAACAAGATCACCGACGTCTCCCCAGTGACCGACCAGTATCATCAAGTCGGTCATGCCTACCGCTACCCGTGGCTCGAAAACGAGGACCACTGGGAAGCCAGCTGCAACACCAGCGGTTGCAACCAAATGGGGTACTTGACCTATGGCCCGTACTGGAACCTGTTCAACGACCACACCGCGACCGTTTTCGCGTTGTTCGACATCGCCATCAACGCCGACGACTTCGGAGCTGGACCGATTGCCGAGCTGAGTGTGACGGCTTACGATGGCGGGCAGCTGGTTTCGCTGGCAAGCCGCGACCTTAACGCGTCTGATTTTCCGCAGCGCTGGGCGCGCACCAAGTTTCCGCTCAAATTCGACGTGCTGCCGAGTCGTTACTCCTACGAATATCGCGTGTTCTGGTACGGCAAAGGCACCGTCTGGCAACAGCGCACGAAAATCCTCGATCCGAAAGACGGCCACTGCACCTGGTAAGCGCCAGGGTCGAAAGCACCTTCCGTCCGCCCAGAACCAGCCAAGCGCCGTACCCGCACACTTTTGCCGCACGCGTGGCAAAGCGCCGAGCCGCCATGGCGCACGACCCAAGTGCTGACGCGGTTTAGCGCCGGCAGCTGCGCGTCAGAGCATGGTCTTGAACTTGCACGGACCGCGGCAACGTTCGCGAGGAGGCTCTCATGCGCTCAAGTCTTGCTTTGGCATCTCTGTTCCTGCTGGTTGGTTGCGGCAATTCTGGCACGGCCGAGGGCCCGCTCGACGCCGCCAGCGCCGGAGGCGCCGGAGGCGTAGCCAACGACGACGGCGCTCCGAACGACGACGGAACTGGCGCCAGCGGCACGAGCACGCTCGGCGCCCAAACACGGTTGGCGCCCGGACAAGCATCGCTTTTGGGCGTCACGGCCGATGGCTGGGCGATCTTTCGCGACGGTGACGTGCTGCGCGCCGCAAACCTCGACGGCTCCGAGCTCGAGGCTGTGACCGACCAACCCGGCAGCGTGCTGATCCGCGGCAACGTGGTCTTCAATTGGGCAAATGTCGACTGGATGAAGGGTGTGGGCGACCTGTCAATCTGGACCGCGCACGGCGGTACTCGAAAAATCGGCGAGACGCCCTACGCGGAAGCCCTGGTTCAAGCCAGCGCAGACGGCTCGAGCATCGTCTATCCAGCCAACACCACGGAAACCGCGACTGATTTGATGATTGCTTCGAGTGATCTGGCGTCCACGGCCGTGCTGATTCCGGGCTTGGGGCTTGGCTCGGAAACGACGTGCAGTGCCGCGATCGGCTTCGTCGATCAGCGGCTGTTCGTCGGTTGGTGCGAGGCAGAGAGCCGCATCGCTCGCTTGCAGCGCTTCGATTTCGACGGGTCAGAGTGGCAGTCGACGTTGCTAGCGGACGACGCCTTGCCGAACTGGTCGGCCGACAGCGCCGGCGAGCGCGTCTTCTTCCAGTCGAGCGACTACGCCGGCTATGTGCTCGACGCAGGCGAACCGCATTTGCTGGATGCCGGCGTGTCGCAAGGCACGCTGGTGCCGGACGGCACGCTGGTGCTCTACACCGTAGGCGATCAGCTGCGCCGCTCCGCCTTTCCCGAGATGAATCCGGTGCCGATCGTGACCACTGGCTACAAGCAACCGGTTCAATTCAGCCCCAGCTTCGACCTTGCCCTTTACTCGACCACGGTGACCTACGAAAACGGCACCCAGCGCGATCTTCGACTAGTGGGCACCGACGGCTTCAAGGCGCAGCCGATCGTGCTGGTAGCTGACCCGATCGCGGTGCTGACGCGCTCGAGCATGACCCGCGACGGTCAATTCGTGCTCTACTTGAGCGACGTCTCCAGCACGGGTGGCTCTTTGCACGTGGTCGACCAACAAGGCGCCGAGCTGCTCGTGTTGCCCAACGTCGTCGACGCCGAAGCGATCGGTGGCAGCACGCTAGTCTTCACCGACAACCCAAGCGATCCGGAAAAGTACCCGGTCGTAGCCGACCTGAAGCTGATCGATCTGGGCCGCGAGCAGGAGCCGCGGCTAATCGAGGAAAAGATCCTCGACGGGCACAAGTTTGCGGTCGACAAAGCCGGGCAAAACATCGTCTACACCCGCTCCGGCGTCGATCGTGATGCGGCCGCCGACGATCACGACGGGCTGTTCGTGCAGCGATTAGAGTAGCCGCCCTCACTACTGGGCTTTCTGCTTACTGGGTAGCCTTGGTGAGCGAGTCGATCCACGCTGCGATCGCTGCCACGCCGCCGTCGGTGTCGGGAAACTTGCTGGCCAACGGCGGCATCGGGAACTTATTGCGGTCGCTCATGCGCAGGTAGATTGCGCTATTGGCGGGGGCTTGCGGGTCAATCCGGGGTTTGCCGTGCAGCTCAGTGTAAGCATTGATGGTGGGGACACCGATCGTGGTCAGCACCGAGTCGCTGGCCGCGTAGTCGGTTTGTGCCACCAGCAAACGCAATTTCATCGGATTTTCGCGCGGTATTTGGCCCGAGCTGTTGTGGCAGCCCCCGCAATTGCCATGCAGGTAGCCGAGCGCGGCGCGTTGCACGGGCGTGCCTGGCACGGCGAAACCTTGGCGCGCGGGCACGCTGAGCATGCCTCGATCGCTCAGCCGTTGCATGTTCAAACCAGGGTGCGAATGGCTCAGCTGAAATGCGCTGAAACCGAGTGCTCTCTCCGGCAGCTTGCCGTGGCACGAGGGACAAGCGCTCGGATCCGGTATGTCGTGCAAGGTTCCGTTGACACTCGGGCTGCCGTGCAAGACGGCGAGCGCGGCCCGTGGATCGTCGGGCTGCGCAGCGTCCCAGCCGTAAGTGGCGTAAAGCCAGTCATCGCTGCCACTGCCGTAGCGATGCAGCAGACGCGTTTCGACGCGCTTGCCGTCGACCTCGAAGTGCTTCCACAGCCGCGTGCCTACGGGAAAAACCCAATGATCCATGTCTTGGGTGTCGATCGTCGAGCAAGGCGGAATGAAAATGTAGCGGTCCTTGCCGGCCGCGTCGGCCCAAAGCGGAAACTGAGCTTCATAGGCGGAGACGCCGGCAGCGACCTCGGCCGCGGAATCTGCGCTGGCGTACAGGCCCGTTTCGGCCAGGCTGGCGGGCGCGGCGGCGCTGGGCGGCGGCAGCCCGTCGTCCACACATTTCTTCTGGCAACTTTGCGCGATGTCGCAGCTGGTTGCGCAGCTGGCGCACAGGCAGGCGTAGATGCGGTAGTAGACCCGCGCCACCTCCGCGGAGCGCGTGTCACACGCACTGACACAGGCTTCGGTATCGCACCCGCTGACGCAGCTGAGCCACGGGGCACATTCAGGGTTCTGCTCGCAGTCTTGCAGCATGCTGCCACAAGCTGCGTTCCCGCAGTCAATGCAGGCATCGCCGGCCGTGGGCACGCGAGCGGTTGCGCCACCCTCGCCGCCGCCTGCGACAGCGTCGCCGCCGTCCGCGCCCGACTCGGCGCCGTCTGCGCCCGACTCGGCGCCCCCATTGATGGCAATACCGCCGCCGGTCGGGCCTTCCGCGCCGCCAAGGCCGCCACCCAACCCGCCACCGCTGCTCGAGCTCGCTAGCGTATCGGTGCCACCGCTGCTGGTGGTACCCGCCGAACCGCTCACCGCGGTTGGGCCGCCGACGGCAGACGCGGGTCCGCCCGAGCTGGCATCCGCTACGCCGGCGGGCGGGCGGGCGCCGGATGCGCTGCCCGAATCGTTGCTGGAGTGCGAGCACGCGCTCACCGCGCACGCCGCAACGCTGGACACGAGCCATCCACACCACCGCCGCACGCCAGAACAAGTCAATCCGTTCATCGGTCAGCTGCTGAGGCGAAGTCCATGCCAGCAAGTGACCCCGCTTCATGCACGTGCACCGCAGGGCACCGACGGGCCCTACAAATTGCTTGGTCGCTCCACCGGACAGCGTGGGCATCCGGCCACAATGGGGCGAATTAGCGCGGCGCGTGCTGGCTTCGGCGTGATTCAGTCACGTCATGACGGTGCGTTGCGTGCGGGGATCGCTCGGGTCCGAATCCTGCAGCGGGGTGACGCACGCCGATGTCGATTCAGATTCAACGCCTCGCAGGTTTCGAGCACTACGTGCGTGATCTGGAGCTCACGCGGCGCTTCTATCGCGAACGGCTTGGCTTCGTGGAAGTCGGCTGCAGCAATCGCGCTGAAGAACGCCGTCGCGGCCAAACGTCGCGCGTCTTTCGCGCCGGAAATACCAGCGTGATTTGCACTTCGCCGCGCAAAGCTTCGAGCGCGGCGGCGCGCTACTTGGATCGGCACCCGGACGGCATCGGCAGCGTCGTGTTCGAAGTCGCCGACATTGGGTTTACGTTCGCTCGCTTGGAACGCAATGGCGCGACGCCAACCGGCGAGATTGAGCGGCAAGCCGACGCACACGGCAGCATCGCGAGCTTTTCGATCACGACGCCGCTTGGCGACACGCTGTTTCGCTTCGTCGAGCGGCGCGGCTACCGCGGCCCTTTTCCGGGTGCCGAGGCGTACGATGGTACGGCCTTGGACCAGCTCGGCGTCGTCGACGTCGATCACGTCACGGCCAACTTTCGCACGATGAAGCCGGCCTTGCTTTGGCTCGAGCACGTGCTGGAATTTCGACCGTTTTGGGGCGTCGAGTTTCACACGACCGACGCCGGACTCGGGAATGGCTCGGGGCTTCGCTCCCAGGTGTCGTGGGATCCAGCCAGCGGTATCAAAATCGCCAGCAACGAGCCACTGCGGCCTGGCTTCGAGCGTTCGCAAATCAGCGCGTTCTGCCAAGAAAACCGCGGCGACGGCATTCAGCACGTGGCGCTCGGTGTGCGCGACATCATCCACAGCGTACGCTCGCTGCGCGCGCGCGGCGTCGAGCTGATGCCCGCGCCGGCCGGCTACTATCGGTGTTTGACCCAGCACCTAGCGCGACTCGGTGTCGACCACATCGACGAGAGTCCAAGGCTACTCGAGGAGCTTGGTATTCTCGTCGATGGCTCCGGTCCGAGCGCCTACTTGATGCAGATTTTCTTGCAGAGCTCGGCGCACCTGCTCGGTAACGCCGACGCAGGCCCGTTCTTCTTCGAGCTGATTCAGCGCCGCGGCGACGCCGGCTTCGGTGCCGGCAATTTTCGAGCGCTTTTCGATAGCGTCGAGCGACAACAGATCGCCAAGGCCGGCTGAATGTCACGGGTTCACGACTTCGCGGTTCGCGACGCGCTCGCGCACGAGCTGTTCGAGCTTGCGGCAAGCACCGCTCCGGCCGCGACGGCGCTGCGCTTTCGCGACCAACGGCTCAGCTACGCCGAGCTGAACGCCAGGACTAACCAGCTAGCGCGCCACCTGGCAGCGCGCGGCGTCGGCGCCGAATCCAGAGTCGTCGTGTGTGTCGAACCGGGCTTCGAGATCATCATCGCCCTGTTGGCGATCTTGAAGGTCGGCGCGGTGTACGTGCCGCTCGATCCGAGCTTCCCGCCCGCGCGCATCCAAATCATGCTCGCAGACACCCGACCTGCGCTGGTACTGACCCAGCGCGCGCTCAAGCTCGCCTGGGGCCGGCTTGAGGTGCTCGACCTCGACGCGGCGCACGCCGAGCTGTCGCGACTGGCCGACCATGACCTGGACGTCGGCGTCGAGCCCACGCAGACAGCTTACGTCTACTACACGTCGGGTACGACCGGCACACCCAAGGGCATCCTGGCCAGCCAAGCCAACCTGGCGAGCTACCTGGGTTCCGCCCGTCGCCGCTACGAATTTCGGCGCAGCGACGTCGGCGTCGCGATCGCTCGCTTCACGTTCAGCATCAGCATGTTCGAGCTGCTGTCGCCGCTAACCGTAGGCGGCACGCTGATCGTGCTGGAACGCGCGCACGTGCTGGACGGCGCGCGGCTCGCGGAAACGCTGCGCGAAGTGACGTTCTTTCACGCTGGACCAAGCCTGCTGCGCGGCGTGCTCGACTACATCCAACGGCACTATGCCGATTTCTCGTGGTTCGACCGCGTGCGTCACGCCTCATCCGGTGGTGACACCGTACCGGTCGAGCTGCTGGCAGGCCTACGCGAAGTGTTCACGAAGGCAGACATTTTCGTGATCTACGGTTGCAGCGAGATCAGCTGCATGGGAACCACGTACGAGGTACCGCGCGACGCGCCGCTGGAGCGTACCTACGTCGGTACACCGTTCGCAGGCACGACCTTGCGCGTCGTCGACGACGCGCTCGACGAGGTGCCTTGTGGTGTCGTTGGCGAGGTACTGTTCGCTGGGCCCGGTATCGTCCAGGGCTACCTGAATCGCCCCGAGTTGACCGCCGAGAAATTCTTCGAGCGCGACGGCTTGGTTTTCTACAGGACGGGCGACCGCGGCAAGCGCGATACGCGGGGTTTACTGGAGCTGCTCGGACGCAATGACTTTCAGGTGAAGCTCGGCGGCGTGCGCATCGAGCTGGGCGAGATTGAGCACCACCTACGCCGCGCACCGCAGGTGGCGAACGGCGTCGTCGGCGCAACCAGTCGCGACAGCGAGACGGAGCTCGTGGCCTACGTCGTTATTCAGCCTGACTGCGCCGGCAATAGCGCGAGCCGGGCGGCCGCAATTCGCCAGTATCTGGGCGAGCAGCTGCCAGACTACATGGTGCCGCGCACCTTCGTCGAGCTCGTGGCGCTGCCGCTCAATCACAACATGAAGGTCGACCGCAGAGCGTTGCCCGAGCCGCCGCCGGCCGTGCTGCGCATGCCAAGCGGCCCATGGTCGCGCTCGCCGCGCTCGCCGCGCTCGCCCGCCGAACGAGACCTGGCCGCCTTGTGGCAGACGATGCTGCGGGTCGACTACGTCGTGCTCGAGGACAATTTTTTCGACCTGGGCGGCAGCTCGCTGCTGGCGCTGCGATTGATCCAAGAAGTGGACCGCAAATTCGGCGTCACGCTGACCGGACTACAGGTCTTGCGTGACTCGCTCGAGCTGCAGGCCAGGTCGTGCGAGCGGCGCTCCGAGCAGGCGCCCCACCTGCGCCCGGACCCCGCACCGTTGGTCGATGCCGAACGCGTCGAGCCATTTCATTTCGGTCCGAATGGCAGCCTTTACGGCGTATTGCACGGCGCCGGAGCCGTGAGCGTCGGCTCCGCGGTGCTGATTTGTGCGCCACTGGGCCACGAGTACCTGCGCGCCCATTTTATTTTGCAGCGACTGGCTCGCCGCTTGGCCGGGGCTGGAGTACCCGTGCTCCGCTTCGACTACTACGGCTGCGGTGACTCGCTCGGCGACGGCAGCGCAGCGACTTGTGCGCGTTGGCAACAGGACATCGTCGAAGCCCAGCGCGAGCTGCAGCGGCGGACGGGTGCCGAGCGGGTCACGGCGATCGGCGTACGGTTGGGTGCAACCTTGCTCGCAAATGTCGGCGCCCTTCCGGCGTTCTCGCGCCTAGTGTTCTGGGATCCGGTCGAGCGCGGCGCGTCGCACCTCGACGACCTGCGCGCCGCCCATCGGCGCTCGCTCGCGGCGACGCCGCTCGGGTCGCTGCGAGCGCGGCTAAACGCGCGGCGCGGTCGCGGCCAGCACGAGCTGCTCGGCGCGACCTACTCCGAAACGGCGCTACGCGAGCTTGCCGCTCTCAGCTTGCCCGGCTCGTGCCCGGCGCGGCGACTCGATACCGACGTCGCGTGGCTCGACCTCACTAAGCTGGAGGACATGCTGCCCGACCTGGGCATTTCACGGCAGTTGGCCCAGTTGTCATCGAGCGGACCATGAAAGAATCGTGCTGTCAGTTTGGGCCGGGCGGTGCGCTGACCGGCGTGCTCACGGAGCCCACCCGCCCCGCGCGACGCACAGTCGTCGTGCTGGTTAGCGCAGGTGTGACGCCGAAATTCGGACCGTTTCGGTTATACACCGAGCTAGCAAGGCGCTTGGGCAGCGAGGGATTTCGAACGCTGCGCTTCGATCTCGGCGGGCTCGGTGATAGCGCCGCGACGCATGCAGACCAGCCGCTCGAGCTGCGTACCGGTCTGCAAATCGCGGCCGCGCTCGACTACCTGGCCGCGCGTTTCGCGCTCGAGGGGTTCGTGCTCGGCGGACTCTGCTCAGGCGCCGAAGATTCGTTTCGTCACGCGGAGCAAGATGGCCGCGTGACGCGCGTGTTCATGGTCGATCCGTTCGCTTACAGAACAGCCGGATTCGCCTGGCGCCATGTGGTCGAGCGTGCCCGCGGCCGCGCGCTGCGAACGCTGGGCGTCTTTCGTCCGCTCGCTCGCAATGCCGCGACATCGCTCGTGAATTACCAATACATGCCACACCGTGAATCGACCCGCATCTTGCAGCATTTGCTAGCGCGCAAGGTCCGGCTCGACTTCGTGTACACCGGCGGCATGAGTCGAGCTTTCAATCATCGCGGTCAGCTGCAAGCGATGTTCCCCAACGTCGATTTTCGCGGCCTGGTCGGCGTCGAGCACTTGCCGCGACTGGACCACACCCAGCTGCTGGAGGCCGACCGGCGCACCCTGATCGACACGCTCGCGCGGCGGCTGGTCGCGTGACGGCGCGTGACGGCGCGTGACTGGTACGGCGGTTGCTTCGAAGACCAGCATGCCTGCGGCGTTGGCCACGTGTCCGCTCTGCCTCGCTACTTCGACGGCGCGCCCCGAGCCGGACAAGACCTGGGTTTGCGGCTTCCGCGGGCCGCCCGAGTTGGTCCGCTGCTTGGACTGCTCGTTGATTTACCTGCGCGCCGACTCGGCAGACGCCGTGGAGACTCGCAGCGAGGACTACGTCCGCGCCAAAATCGTCGAATCGTGCGGTCATTTGGGCGAACAAGACGAGCTGTTCTTGCGACGGCTGGCCTGGGCGAAGCGGCGCGTGCAGGGCCGACGCGTTTTGGACATTGGCTGCGGCAACGGCGCGTTTCTGATCGCCGCGCGCGATGCGGGCTGGCAGCCATCCGGCCTCGACAACTCGGAGACCGCGCGCGAGCTATTGGCGCGGGCCGGCATCGACGTCTGCGTCGCTGACTCGGTCGCGTTCCTGCGCCAGCGCCCCGCGAGCTTCGACTTCATTCACATGAACCACAGTTTGGAGCACATCCCGAACGCCGCCGAAACGGTGGTCGCGGCCCGCGCCGCGCTGGCGCCCGGCGGGCTGCTATACGTCGAAGTGCCAAACGAATTCGACAACCTCGTGTACCGCCTGCTCGAGCTGCTCGGCCGGAAGCGCGCGCGCGGCTCGCTGTTTGGGCGCAGCCAGCCGTCGTCGGAGGCGTCGCCACACCTGTATTTCTTCAACAAGAAGTCGCTGTTGCGACTGGCGGCGCGCGCCGGGTTTGCAAGGTTCGAGGTGCACGCGCGTCGACGTGAGCCGTTCGAGCTGAACGCGGCCGAGGCAGCGGCCGGCTTCTCGGCGCTGCTCGGCGCCGGCCCATTTCTCACCTTTACGGCGCAGGTCGCGCCTGGCTAGGCGGCCCTGCACGGCGTTTTACTCGACCTTGGCCGTGTGCCATGGATGCTTCGGCGCGAGCGGCGGTAGCGCCAAGATGCTGAGCAGGTAGGGCACGCTCAGGTTGCGGGCGACGGTCTGCCGGCGAATATCGTAGGGATCGCGACGCCCCCAGGTCGGCGTCGGGCCAGTACCGTTCGTCAATCCAATCGTGTAGCCAGCTCGCTGCATGGCGGCGCGGATCGGCGACGCTGGCTCGAGCGGCTTGCCAATCGGGTAGGCGAGCGCCCGCGGTGGCTCATCTAGCTCACGCAGCAAGTCCGCTCGCGAGCCCTCGAGCTCGGAACGCAGCTGCTCCGGCGGCAGTGACTGCAGCAGGCGATGATTGCGAGTGTGCGACTGCACGTCCATGCCAGCCTGCTTGAGCGCCCGGACGTGGTCCCACGTCATCAAAAGCTGATCCGCAAAGGCGCGTTCGAGCTCGCGCGACCATGCCACGCCGGTAGCCAAGGTCAGCTCGTCGAAAAGGCGTTCCATATCGAAGCCGCGGCCCGCCTTGATGAAGCGCAGCAACTTGAAGATTGCCGTCGGGCGGTCGCGGAGATCGACGCGAAACAGGCTTGGATAGCGCAACACGAGCGCATCCTTGGTGGTTTGCTTGACTTGGTACGCAACTCGGTCCCACCAGTAGAGGCGACGTTCGGTGATGAACGAAGTTGCAACGAAGAAGATCGCCTTACAGGCATGTCGGCTCAAGATTGGCAAAGCCTGCGCATAGTTGTCGAGGTAGCCGTCGTCGAACGTGATGGCGATCGCATTCGCCGGCAACTCCCCGCCGGCCGCAAACACGCACAGCTCGTCGACGCCCACGACCGTGAAGTGCCGCTTCAGACAAACGACGTGGCACTCGAATTCCTCAGCGGTCGTGTCGATCACTCCGTCGTCGAAATGCTCGCTGCCGTCGCCAGCCGGAAAGCGGTGGTACGTCAGAATGCTGAGCCACGGCGCCCCCGTACGCGCGCGCACCGAGAGCAGCTTCGACAATACGCCGGTGTCGTTGAGAAACCCGGCTAACATCCGGCGCTTGTGCATGTTCTGGCTCAGAACCGGATGACTCGTATGCTGACCGGCGCGGGCTCCGAGGTTGGCGGCGCCTCCAGCTGTGCGTCGCGGAACGGCTGCAGCTCGAACACCACGTCGAGGCGCAGCAGCTTGAAAATGACGAGCGGTTGCGCGGCTACGTTCGTGAACACGACTTGGCCGCCGCTGGCCCGCACGCGCTTGTACAGCGAAACCAAAGCGCCCACCCCCGAGCTATCGACGAGCCGGAGTTGCGCCAAGTCTACCGTCACATCGCGACGGCCATCGTCGACCACGCCGTCGAGCACGGGGCGCAGCTCACCAGCAGACAATGCGTCGAGCTCCCCGCGGATGTACAGGGTCGTAGCGTCGCCCACGTCTTCCCTGGTGCAGTTCATGATGCCTCGCGAGCTTGCTGCGCTGTCCGCAACGTACCGGAAGAGCGTGCCGCCGACTCGGCCTGCTCCACGTAGAAACGAACGGTGCGAGCCATGCCGGCGGCCACGTCGAACTCCGGTCGATAAGCCAGTCGCTCGCGCGCACGTTCGATACTTGCGAGCGAGTGCAGGATATCGCCGGACCGCGCCGGCGCTCGCTCGAGCTCGGCATTGGCAGCGTCGGGACGCGCCGCTGCGACCAAATCACGCATCATCGCAAACAGGTCGAGGAGTGTCGTCTTGCTGCCGCAAGCCACATTGAATACGGCCTCTGCCAGCCGCTCGGAAGGCGCCAACGCCGCCAGCAAGTTTGCCTGCACGACGTTGGCTACGTAGCAAAAATCGCGACTGGCGGTGCCGTCGCCGAAAACGACGCAGCGCTCGCCGGAGAGCAACTGCTGAGCCCAGCGTGGGATGACGGCCGCGTACGCACCGAATGGATCTTGCCGCGGACCGAACACGTTGAAGTACCGCAGGCCGACGCTTTCGATCCCGTGTGTTCGCCGAAATGTGTCGGCGTAAACCTCGTTGACGAGCTTGGTCGCGGCGTACGGGCTGAGCAGCTTGCCGCGGCGATCTTCGACTTTGGGCTCCGACGGCTCGTCGCCATAAACCGAGCTCGACGAGGCGTAGACCACGCGCGCCACCTTGGCGGCATGGGCTGCGAGCATGACGTTCACGAAGCCATCCACGTTCGCGGCGTGGCTGCTGAGCGGATCGGCCATCGAGCGTGGGACGGAGCCGAGCGCGGCCTGGTGCAACACGACGTCGACGTCGGTCGTGGCACGCGCGCAGGTTTCGGCGTCGCGAATGTCGCCTTGAATGAATTCGAACCGCCTGAATGCTTCGGCGCCAACGCGCGACGCGACATCATCCAAGTTGTGTTGGTAGCCTGTGGCAAAACTGTCCAACCCGACCACGGATTGTTCCAGGCTCAGCAGCGTCTCCAGCAAATGCGATCCGATGAAGCCTGCGACCCCAGTGACGAGCCAACGTCGCGGCGCTCGTCGCAAAGCATCTTGAATTTCCAGGTAAGGCGTCATTTCAGTGCTCCGGCTGTGATGGGTTCGAGATCCGCGCAAACAAGAATGCCTCGGCTGTGTCAGCCGTGATCGCCGCGCGCGCTGGCACGCCATTGGCCGCGCAGGTAACCAGCGTGTGGTGAGCCTGCCGCCAGCTTCTTCCGAAAAAATGCGGTTTCACGCTCGTTTCTACTAGCAAGAGTTAGACCTGACTTAGCGCGCGCCTTCGCCGGGGGAGCGGGGGCCTTGAGCCGTGGGTTGAAATCCGTCGCGGAGCTCGTCGCTGCGATCCACGCGCCGCGGCGCACGGTACGCCTTGGGCATGTCGCGCTCCGGCGGAAACGCCAGGGCCGCGCCAATCAACACGTTGTTTTGGACGAAGCTTACCGGCAAAGGTGGCGTGTCCGACCCCGATTTCTGTTGAATGTGCTCGTAGCGTACCCCCAAGCTCACGAGCTTCGTCGCCTGCCAACCGAGCGACAGGTCGGCCAAGGTCACCCGAACTTTGGTGGCGAGCTCCGCGCGTTCGTCGAGCAACCGCCCGCGCTGGTACGCGCAGGATCCAGCCAGCGACAGCTCGCCTTTTTCGGTCAAGGGCAGCGCGCCGCGCAGCCGAACCTCGTCGACGATCAGCGATTGACCGAGCAGCGCGTTAGTCGTCAGCGTGTGGGAGTAGCCGAGCTGAGCATCGCCGGCTTCGGTTGCGTAGAACAGCGTCGCCGAACCCACCGGCGTCCACAAACCGCGCCCTGTGTTGAGGCGCTGGACCCGCAGCGCGCCGGCTTCGGCGCTGCTCGACAAGTAACGCCCCCAGTCGTGGCGCCACAGCGCAACGCCGCCGCCGGTGAGCTGTTTCTGCACCTCGGCCGGGCTACCGTCGAGCGTGACACTGCCGCTAACCGTCGTGTAGTCGCCACGGGCCTCGACGCCGAGCGCATCGAGCAGGAAAAGGCGCTCGATGCCGGCACGCAGGCCGGCGCCGACTGTCGTGGGCGCCAAAGTGTCGAACAGTGGAGTTTCGGCGATCGCGCTGCTGCTTTGCCACGCGCGCCAACCCTCCGCGACGTCGAGGCTCAAGGCTTGGTCAGCGGCTGCGTCCAGGTACGATCCGGTTCCAACCGGCAACGCGCCGACGGTGCCCGCTCCGGGTGCCGCGAAAGCCACGCTATTGAAGCGATCCGATTCGGTAGCGCGGCCACCGAGCACCAGCGTGACCCGAGGCCCTAGCTCGAAAAACCCGCGGTAGTCGAGACGATTCGCCGAGCTGCTCGAGGTCGCGCTGTTGAAGTAGAAGTCGTACTCGTAGCGGTAGGAGATGCGTTGGACGTCGCGCGGCGTTGCCAGCGCCAAGCTCAGGCCTGGACTCAGCATCCAGAAGGCCGATTTCGTGCGCAGGGCGGCACCTGGCGCCGCCTGCGCGTTGTCGGTGTAACCCAAAGAGCTCTCGCCGATCGCCTGCAAGTGGGGACTTGCGGCAGCCGTACGGCTGCCCAGCGCGCACAGCGTAACGACCACGGCCGCAGAAGCCTTCGAGGCGCGGCGGAGGTCCATGCTTCAGCTTTCGACGGTGACGACACGGAGCTTCCCGCCCCGGTCGGGTGTCAGTTGCGTCACGATCTGGGTCCGCAACTCGACGCCCGGGATGTGCTTACCGCAATGCGACCGCAGTTGCTCCAACAGCGCGTCGTCGAACGAGGCGGTCGGCACCAGTTTCAGATCGATCGCGCGATCTTTACGCTGCACCACCTGAAATTCGCGAATTTTGTGGGCCAACCCCGCGAACAGCACATTGAAGAACAGGCCGCTCACCGCGCGACCTGCGCCGTCACGCAACGTGTCGGTCGTCCTGCCCTCGACGCTTTCCAACCGTGTCAGCGAGCGTCCGCAGGCGCAGCGTTCGGGCGCGCACGCCGTCGCCAGGTCGCCGGTGAGGTAGCGAATGAAAGGCGCGCCGTAGTTGTGCAGATCGGTAACCACGACCTCGCCCAGCTCTCCATCGCGGGCGGGCCGTTCGCTGTCGCCCTCGCGCACCACGAGCTCGACGATCAGGTTCTCCATCGACACGTGCAGACCATGGTGCGCTTCGCACTCGGCAGCGATCAGCATCACCTCGCGGTTGCCGTAGGTTTCGAATACGTTCGGGCCGAAGGCTTCGACCAAGCTCTGGCGATCGTTGGGGAACAGCCGCTCTGCGGCGGCGATCACCGCAATGTCGCCCCAGTCTCGGCAGCCGGCGGCGTTGACGTAGCGCGCGAGCGCCGCGCCTGCCTGTGCGTAGCAGACCAAAACCGTCGGCTTCAGCCGGCGAAGCAGCGCCACGACCTGGGCCAAACGCTGCTCGGAGCGATCCGTGCAGTCGACGTAGTGCTCGCGCCTGACGAGATGGTCGAGCGAGACCTTGGCACGCTTGCCCAGCGGCGGCGCGTCGACGGTTGGCGAGCCCCAGAAGTGCAAGCTGCGGTCGCCGGTCTGGTAACCGGCCCAGGCGTAACCGCGAAGCTTGGTCGCCTGGCGCCAGTACTCCGAGCCCGGATCGTACGCGAAAACCAGCGGCGTGCCCGTCGTACCGCTGGTGGCCTTGTCGATCATGGGTAGCGGCGGTTCGCTCGATTTGCGCGCCTCGAAGTGCCGCATCGCATCTTCCCGGGTCAAGAGCGGCAACTTTCGCAGCTCGTCCAGGCGCAGCTGCAAAGGCTCCAACCCCGCCTGCTCGAAGCGAGCCCGGTAGTGCGGCACGTTCTGCCAGGAGTGCGCAAGTAGCTTGCGGAGCTCACCTTCTTGCAACGCCTGCAGCTCGTCGAGCGAGCACCATTGTGTGCACTCCAAGCGCCGCAGGTGCGAAAGCGTGGGTCGTTGGCGGATACCGCTCTCCCAACCCGGATAGAGCAACCGCCGAAAGACTTGGCCGTAAACGTCGCTCATGCAGCCACCGGCGGCGGTGAGAGCGCGTAGTCGCGATACTGGTTCGGGTTGCCTGCCCGCCCATCCATCGCGGCCAGGGCGATATTGTACATTTCGCGCGCGGTAACGTAGTGGAGCACGAACCGCTCGCCGTCGTTGTATTCGCTGGTGAGCAGCCGATGCAGGGCACGCCCAGGCTCGCCCAAAAGAGACTCGGCCTGCGCGTCAGGAGCGCCGTGCGTGTGCAGCTTGATGAACGACCATTCAGGTCGCCCGACGATGCCGACGCCACGCGAGATCCAAGTTTCGATGCGGCTGCGCGTACCCGGGTCGCGCGCGGTGAGCGCCGCGCTGTCGAGGCGCAGCCGCAGCTTGCCTTCGCGCCGCGCGATCGCCAGTGGCCCCTGAATCATCAAGATCCGGTCTTTCATGGTGGTTCCTACGCGCGCCCGGGTGCCGGTTTCGTGCGCGCGCGCGCGCGTGGGGTCGCCGTTCGGCCAATAGATTTGGTTCACGATGTTCGGCTGAGTTTCGTCGGGTGCGGAGGGAAACGTAAAGTCAGCGTAGCAGCCGGTATCGAACAGCACTCCGAGCTCGGCATCGACACCACACCAGCGTCCATCGCGACGCGAGTTGGCCAAGCACCAGTTGCCGTGAATGAACGCGTAGCGAAATTGACCGTCGCCGTCGCGCGACAGATGTCCGTGATCGGCATAAGCGCGCAGGTAGCCGCGCAGGTCATGGGTGAGCTTGGCAGCGTCATCGCCGTCGTGGTGAAGGTGAACCTCGACCTCACCCAGTCCGGCACGTGCTAGCTCGGCCAGGGCTTCCAGGTATTCCGGACGGTACTGTTCGCCGGGAAAGAAGAACGTGTGCCGCGGCGAACGCCCGTCCGCGTCCCTCAGGCCTTGTACCAGCTGCGGATACTTGCAACGCCAACGTTCGACACGCGCTCGACCGTGCTCGACGCTGGCGTCACCCCAGAGCGGCTCGTAGTGATCGCATACCGCGACCAGCAAGTGGGTCGGGCCCGAGTGACGCCGTTCGACCAAGTTGCGCAGCGACGACTCTACGTAACCAGGCAGCCAACGATGCACGTTTCGATGCGGCAGATTGAGCGAGCTGAGCACGTTGATTCTCCTAAACGTCGAGTACGACGCTGCCGACGACCAGCGCCGGCTCGAGTTGCCGGAGCGCTCGCGCGAGCCGGTTTTTTCGAGTTTTCCCGGCGCGCGCGACGACCACCACGCCATCGGCGCATTGGCTCACGCTGTTGACGTCCGCGCTTTCCAGCACCGACGCCGCGTCGATCACGATGTAGTCGTAGGTGGAGCGCAGCGCGCGCAAGGCTTCGCTGAACAGCGCGCGATCGAGCCGTTTGCCGTGTGCGACAGCCGGGTGGAGCGCCGCGACTTGCAGGCCGATGCCGCCGATGCTGGCGACGGCGAACGGTGGCGCGGCGTCCTCGCTGCGCAACAGCTTGACCATGAAACTATCGGACGGCTCGAAGCCAAACAAGTCGCCCAGGCCGGGTCGCACCAAGTTCGCGTCGACCAAAAGCACCCGCGCCAGCGCCGCTTCCGAGAGCGCCAACGCCAGATTGGCGGCGCAGGTCGTCTTCCCTTCGCCAGACTCGGCGCTGGTTACCGCAATGACGCGCGGATTGCCTTTGGCGAACAACCGGTGCTGCAGCAGCCGATAGCTTCGGGCCTGAGCAGAGCCCGGAGCCCCGAGCACCGCCAGGCGTGGGTCCAGCGGTCGCGGCAAGGTCACCTCTTCGATTAGCTCGACGGGGCTGGTCGTCCAGGCGAAGGTCGTGATCGACTCGGCAGGCCGAGGAGCGATGGCCGTGACTGGCTTTGGCGGGACGGCGTCGAGGCGCTGCGTGGTGGTGAGTCGCGAACCGCGGTGGTGCCCGTTGCTCTTCGCCAGAGCTTGGTTTGCGTCGTTCGGATTCCAAACAACGTCGATAATCCGCGATTTTCCGACTTCAGCTTGTGACATGAGCCCTCCGAGCAGCGTGTTTCGGTACTTCCACCAGCACGTCGCCCAGAGCCGCAACGTCGCGCCCGATGAACACTCGCTCATCGAAAATCGCAAAAATTAGCGCGCCTACGCCGCCGATGGCGAGTGAGGCGAGGAGAAAAATCAGCGCCAGCGTCGTGCGGCCGGGCGGTAGCGGAGTCTGGGGTAAGAATGCCGGGTCGATCACGTTGATCTGGACCCCGTGTCCGCCAGTCTCCGAGCTGGACTGGATGTCAGCGCGAAACAGCTGACCTTCAATCTGGTCTTGCCGCTCGCGAGCCTCGGTGACGGCGCGTGTCAGCTTCAGCCATTCAATTTCGAGATCGACGACGTTCTGCGAAGCTTCGGCCTTCTGCATCGCAGGTATTGGCATGGTCGCGACGCGCGCCGGCGCGGCGACCGGCGCGCGTTGAGCAATCGTCGGGGTGGCCGCCGGCGGCGCGTCGCCCGGCGGTGCCTTGGGCGCGCCCGTGGTCACTGCCGCCAGCCGCTCGGTGGCGCGCTGCACCTCTGCCTCTGCTGCGCGCACGTCGGGGTGGGCCGGGGTGTAGTGGGCGAGCTTTTCCGTCAAGCTTTCGCGCGCCGCGGCTAGCGCTGCCCGAGCGCGAGCTTCGTCTGCGCTCGACGCGCCGGGCGCGAGCATCGAGCCGCCGGGCGCAGCGTTCGGAATGCCCGCCGTCGCCGCACCATTCGGCGTGGCCGCATCACGGCGCGGCAGCCAGGTGGGACGACCGGGAGCAACCCCATTGACCGCGGCCGCAGCGCCCATACTTGCGCGAATTGCGGCGCCGTTGGCGAGCGGCGTCGCGTCGAGCGCGAAGCGCGGGTGCTGAGCCATGAAACCCGCCAGGCTCTCCTCGGCATCGCGCAGCTCGGCGCCACGGGTCTTACGTTCGCCGGTCAGGAACTCGAGCGCGACCTTGGCTTGGCCTTTACGAAGCTCGGCATCGCCATCCAAGACTTGATGCGCGAGCTCTGCCGTCACCGCTTGCGCGAGCTGAGCGGAGTCAGCTTCGAAAGCGATGCTGAACGTGTCGCCCCCCGGCGCGCGAAACTCGACGTGCTTCTTGAGCTCCTCGACGGCGTCGATCATGCCGTAGTGCCGCCGCAGCTCTGGGTAGAGGTTGAAGCGCGAGATGACGCGCTCCAGATTGGAACGCGAGACGAGCAGCTCTTTCAGACGCAGGGTGACGCTGCGCTGAGCTTCGGCGCTGTCGGTGCTTTCTTCCGTGTTGCCCTTCTCGACGTACAGAATCACGGTTTCGGAACGGAACCTCGGCTGGCGCAGGTAGCAGAAGACGCCGAAGGCGACGCCACCCAGCAGCAGCGTGAGTAACGGCACCCGCCAGAAGCGCAGCGCGCGCCTCAAGAAGTCGCCGCTCGCCCTCAATTGGTCGCCAGCGCTCGGCTCACTCACGGGACGGTCACTAAGCGTCATGTTTGCCCTCGCTCGTTGGCAGTGAACGCGCCCACTGCCATAGCCATCAACGGCAAGCCGCAGAGCAACGTGGTTACTCCAGCCCATACCGCCGCTTGAATGCGCGCCGCCCGACCCGGCAAGGAACCGCCGTCGACCAGCTCGAAATACAGGCCGATTCCGCCACGTTCTCGCGCTGCGCTGAGATTCAAGCTGGCCGCGCGCCGCTCGGCGGCTTCGACTTGGTGCTCGAGCCCGCCAAGCGAGCCGAGCAGGCCGATCAGCTCGACCTGCACCCGGGGATCGGCGGTCGTCGTTTCAGCCAGCTGGTTCCGCTTGGCGGCGATGTCAGCCGAACGCCGCTGCCAAGTGGCAACCCAGGCATCGCGGGCGCGGTCCGCACGCGCCGCCGCCGCCAGCGTTTGCTCGCGCCGGGTGCCCAGCTCATGCGTTTCGATCAGGGCGCCCAGATCACGCGTCACGGCCAACGCCAAGTTCGGATCCTTGGCGTGAAAGCTGACGGAAAGACGCGCCGAACGTGGCCCCTTGCCGCGCGAGCGATCTCCCACGAAGTAGTTTTGATACACCTCGACCGCGATGTCCTCTTTGAAGGCTTCGAGCGCGCCGTGCGGGTTGCGACGCATGAGGCCCGAGTAGAGCCCGTGGCGGCGCATCAGCTCTAGAAGCGGCTCGCTGGTGAACACGGCTTGGCGCACGTATTCGGCGAGCTGCCGCCGAAGCGGGGGCGCGCTTCCGTCGGTCACGTGCTCGGGCTCGACCACACGAAAGACGAACAAAGGCGCATATTCGCGGCGACCGAACAGCAGAAAGCCGACCAGCAGCAGCGGAGCCCCCAGCCCCAGCGCGAGCGTCAAACACGGCCGACGAAAGCTGGCGCGACACAGCCGAATCGCCTGTGTGAGCGCCGCTCGGACGCCGGTTTCGCTAGCGAGCCAAGGCTGCCTGCTCATGGCACTCCTTTTCGACGGCATCGAGCACTTCGAGCCGCGCACTCTCCCAAACGTTTTCGTCGACGGACCAACTCGCGCTCCCTCGTGCTTCACCCAGCGCGCGCGGCATCACGCGGCGTACGATGCGGCGAGCTCGCTCCGCGCCACCGCAGCTATCGAGCTCGCGCAACAGCAGCCGATCTTCGAGCCCGCGCCGCAGCGCTTTGAGCCGCAGCGATGGCAGCGGGCCTGGATACGCCAACACACCATCACCGTTTCCAAAGTCGGTACCGCCGCGCGTGCGCTCGTCGAACGTGAGCGAATCGCGCAGCACTTCGGTACGCCCACCATCGTTGTAGCGATCCGAAAAATACAGCCCTTCCCAGGCATGCCACAGCTCGACGTCGTAGCGCTCGGCGATCCAGCCCCAGGTCCTGAGCGCCACGCCATCGGTGTCCAAGGTCAGGCTGCCCGCAGCAGGCGGTCGCCCGTTGTAGGTCCAAAAGCGCTCTCCCAGCCGCGCGCGGGTCGACGCCGGGCTCGGGAAATTTGCCGGCGACAAGTACACGTCGATGCTGTCGCCGTAGATCGGCGACCACGCGTCGGTCACCGCGCACAGTAAGCTGGGGCGGCCAGCTCCCGCGCGCCGCATCACCTCGGCGATGTGTCGCGCGCGCAGCCGCGCTTCGGTCGTGTGGGGTTCGTCGACCGGAATGGCGAACGGTGTGACGCCGCTGCCGCGAAATAGCTCGAGCCAGCGCTGGACGTCGCGTTCGATTGCTTGGTCACTCGAGGTGTCGATGGCAACCGGCCAATACGCGACATCGTGGATGAAGCGCCGGCGCGCTTCGAAGCGTGACGGCGGCAGATCGGCCGCCAGAAACGCGCCGTGAGCGCGGAACAGCTCGTGATACAGGCTTTCTCGCGCGAGCAGTGCCGGCACGTCGTCGTCGGCAAGGCCGTGCGCTTTGGCGATCTCGCGCGGCAGGTAAAAGACCCAAACCAGGGGCGCACGGCGTAGGTCGATGCGCGCGGAGCTGACCTCGAGCTCGACTGGAAAGCTCTGGTCGGAAACCAGCAAGCGACCTTCGTAGCGGCCGGGAGTCGCGGTGTCGGGAATCGCGACGTCGAAGTAGGCCTGCTTGTCCGCGGTCACTTCCGCGCCGACGACCGGTGTCAAGACATCCGGATAGCTGCCGACGCCGCGACTCGGACCATACAGGTCGGTCGACGGTTCCTTGACCGCGAGCGAGCCGACCGTAAAACCGGTAACGAGCGCCGCCTCCGGCAATTGCAAGCGCACGCGCCGAGCCTTGGCATCGGAGATGCGCAGAGAAAACCCGAGCGTCTCGCCGCGTGCGCCGCGTAAATGCAAGGCTTTGCCATCGAAGATCGGCGACTTTTCCGGCGAAGGTTCGCGTTCGGCAAGCCGCGTTGAATCGCCCAGCACCTGCAGGCTCGGCGCCGGCTTGCAGCCGACTGCAGCTAGCGCCGCGCTAAGCAAGCAACTCACCCACGGTTGCGAGCTCATGGCCCGACTCCTTCAGGCTGCCAACGACTCCCGGCAGCGCCTCGATGGTCAACGGTTGTCCTTCGTGCAACAGCACGATTTCTCCGGCGCTTGCGCGCGTGGTGCTGACGGTGCGCTCCACCTCTTGCGCGTCGCGGGCACGCCAATCGCCGGAGTTGAGCGACCAGAGCACGGTCGTAAAACCTTGCAGCGCGCAAGTCAGGAGCGACGACGCCGAAACGGCACCGTAGGGTGGGCGCACCAATTGGCGCTTGCCGTCGCGTACGGGCAGGAGCGCGCTCGTCCGCAACAGCTCGCTGGTCAGCTCCGCGCGTGAAAACGTCGTAAAACGCCGGTGCGTATAGCCGTGACCCGCCACCTCGTGACCGCTTTCGACGATCGCGCGTACCCACTCGGGATGGGCCGCGCACAGCTCCCCCACCAAGAAGAAGGTGGCCCGCACGCCCAGCTGCTCCAACACATCGAGGTAGCGCAGCGTGAGCGGCGTCGGGCCATCGTCGAAGCTGAGCGCGACGCGACCCGACTGGCGAGTGACTCGGCGTGCCTCCGAGCCACGCCAAACCACCAGCGACTCGGGCAGCAGACGTTCTGCCAGCAATTTCGCCGTACGCCTGCCGCGCGCGAGCCGGTGGTTGATGCCAGACGGCCCTCGCTCGCGCAAAGCGGCACGGACGCTCGGTGAGGCAGTCATTTAGGCCGCCTCGCTCGCGGTGCTGCCGAGCGCGCGGAGCAGGCTGGCGTAAAGTAGTCCGGCGCTGGTCGTCCAATCTGGCCGTTCGAGCGCCGTCGAAATCGCAGCCGCGTCGTGACTCGTCGTCAGAGTCCGAACGAGCGCGTCGCCGAGCGCCGCTACGTCGCGTGGCGGCACGAGCATGCCGGACACGCCCGTGACGACTTCGGGTATGCCGCCGACGGCCGTGGCAACCACCGGCCGGCCGCAAGCCAGTGCTTCGACGACCACATTGGGCATGCCCTCGTTCCAACTGGGTAGTGCCAAGACATCGCAAGCTGCGAGCCAGACCGGAATGGTTTCGTGCGGTTGCGCTCCCACGAAGCGGGCCGCGACGCCGAGCTCTTCGGCCAACGAACGGCAAGCCGCCGTTCCGGACCCGTCGCCCACCATCACCAGTTGAGCGCCTAGGCCGGGATTCAGCGCAGCGAAAGCCCGCAACAAATCGTGTGCGCCTTTTTCGGGACTCAGGTGGCCGACGTACAACACGATCGGTTGCCGCTCCGGCAAACCCAGCGCACGCCGCGCCTCGAGGCGATCGCGAGGGCGAAAGGCCTGGCGGTCGATGCCGTTCGGCACCACGTCGACGCGCTCGCTGCGCGCGCCGAGCTCGACCGCGCGCTCGACAAGCGGCCGACTAACTGCCACGACCCGGCCAGCTCGCGGCAGCGCATATGCCAGCCGACGACGCGGCCCGGGCATGCGGGCAACGACGTTGATATCCGAGCCGTGAAGCTTGATCACGCTCGGCACACCGAGCATCTCCGCGATCACCACCGATGCAAATCCATCCGGGTACGCCCACGCCCCGAGCACCACGTCGACTCGGCCTCGGTACGGTAAGATTGTCGGCGCCAACGACGCGGCATACAATGGTCCGGCGATCGCGTGGCCCACTTTGGGCACGAACGCGAAGCGTGGATGTCGCACGCGCAAACCATCGACGCGTTCTTCGCTCGGGACGCCCGCGAGTCGCCCGGCAGCGGACCAACGCCGGAACGCAGCAGCGCCCGGAAACCACGGAATCGTCCCCAGCACCTCGACCTCACACAAGCGAGAGAGCTCGGAAAATTGCCGGCGATTGAACGGCGCCGACAGCGGCTCCGCGCTGTTCGGAAAGATCTTGGTGATTATCAAGACCCTCATGGCTCACGCCAGCGCCTGGATGCCGGAGAGGGTGGCCACGCGCGTCTGAGCCATCAGCTCGAGGCTGAGCAGCATCATGTCATCGGGATCGCGGGTGGGCTGGGCTGTCAGCTGCGCCAACAGCCGGCGGTGCACGGCGCTACCGCTTCCTCCACCTTGTCCGACCAGCGCGGTGAGCGTCGGCATCCCCTGAAGATCGGTTTCGACCGCTTCCAAAATTCCATCGGTCATCAGCACAATCACATCACCGCTGCCGAACTGGTACGTCTCGTCGAAGTAGCTGGAATCTTCGAGAATCCCGAGCGGTGGCCCGGACGCACGTCCGATGATCCGAACTTCACCGGAAGCCCGTCGCAAAACCGCCGGCACGTGGCCCGCGTTCGCGACCGTGACGGTCCCGGCTTGGCCGTCGATTTCGATCGCAGCGCCTGTGACGAAGCGATCGCTCGATAACTGGCCGACCAAGCCACGGTTCAAATGCCGGAGCAGATGGCTGGGCGGTACTGGACGCACCACGAGCTCCTCGATGTGACTGAGGACGCTGGGCAAAAGGCTTGCGCCTTCCCGGCCACGCCCGCACGCGTCGCCGATCACCACAGCGAGGCGCTTCGGTCCGCGCAGTCGAAGGGCGTAAAAGTCTCCGCCCAAGCTGCCCTCGGCCGCACGACACTCGGCCAGCATGCGAAACGCGCCTAAATCCCAAGCCGGGCGCGGCGCCGGGTTCACGAACAAAGTGTTGAGCAAAGTCATATGCAGCAGCCGGGGCCGGTGCACGCCGCATGCCATGCGCTTGTTCAGCAGTTCCCAGCGCAAACCTCACGCCGCGGTGGTGAGAATCGCGACCTGCGATTGCGCACCCGACAATGCTGCGACGTGGCCGATTGCAGCAGAGCGCATCGATTGTCGACACTTCTGCGCATGGCAACGTTGAGCTCGAGCGCCGGGCGAGTGGTGGCACACGGCTTGCGTCGCGCCGGCCACGATGTTCCTACGAGCTTATTCAGGTAGTGAAAGCCCAAGCCACCGAGCCGCGCCGAACCTGATGCTGGGCGTGGCAATCTTGCTTGTCGCTTGCGGCTCGAATGGTGGAGGTTCCGGCAGCCAGGACGGCGGCGGAGGCTCCGCGACCGCTAGCGCGGGAACGAGTAGCGGCGCCACGACCGCCACGGGCGGCGGTTCGCAGTGCACCGCAACCGCGGACCCGGGCGCCATGGTGCAGGTTCCGGCGGGTGATTTCGGCATGGGCTGCGACGACGCCGTCGACGACAAGTGCTCCGACGACGAAAAACCGCTGCACACGCTCTCGATCTCTGCCTTCGAGATCGATCGCACGGAAGTGACGCAAGCCGAGTACACGGCGTGCATGTCCGCGGGTAAGTGTGGCGCGCCCTCGTGCGACTGGAATTGCGACAACCAAGACTTTCCCGCTAGCTGCGTGACGTGGACTCAGGCCAGCGCCTATTGCAACTGGGCCGGCGAGCGCTTGCCGACCGAAGCCGAGTGGGAAAGGGCCGCGCGCGGCGATCAAGACTTCAAGTATCCGTGGGGCAACGACGAACCCGATTGCTCTCACGCCAACATGTCGGGTTGCAGTGGCAGCGCGATGGCCGTCGGCAGTTTGGCTGCGGGCGCGAGCCCGTACGGCGCCCTCGACATGGCTGGCAACGTGGTCGAATTCGTTGCCGACTGGTACGACGAGGCCTACTACGCGAGCTCGGCGGCCGCCGATCCCCCGGGGCCGAAAAGCGGGACGCGCTACGGTGGCCGCGGCGGCGGTTTCAAGAGCGGCGCCGAATACCTGAGGACCTCGAAGCGCGACTGGTACGATGCTACCGACGCGGCGGCGTCGCTCGGGTTTCGCTGTGCGCGCTAGTTGGCGCCGCGGTCGCGTTCCGTCAGCTCGCCGCTTGGGGCCTGAGGGCAACGCGCAGCTTGCTCAGCAGCTCTTGCGTCACGCGGCGCGCGAGCAGCGCCGCCGCCGCCAGGTAGGCGACGCCGCCGACCGACACCTCGATGCCCAAACGAATGACGGGGCGAAGCGGCTGCGCATTGCCGAGCGCGCGCTGTGCCAGCAGCACCGCCGCCGCCATGACCAGGCAGGCGGCGAACGCCGGAGCCAAGCTGCCGAGCGAGCGGCGCAGCGGGATGCCGTCGACTTGTCGCACGACCCACAGCGAAACCAAGGCGTGGCCTGCGAACGCGACGCCGACCGCCGCGCACGCGAACAGCGGGGCGCGACGACCGAACGTGACCAGGCTGGCGACCAGCAGCAGCAGCTTGAACGCTTCCAGCTTGAAGATGGTGCGTGGCAACTGGCGCGCTTGCAGGTAAGACGCAACCGCCCAGCCCACCGGACGGGCAACCGACAACGCCGACAGCAGCGCGAGCATCATGCCCATCTCGGCCCAGCGCGCGTCGAACAACGTGGCGACCAACGTCGGCGCAACGACTCCGAGCCCGGTGGCGAGCGGAAACACTACCAGGCCCAACAGCGCGAGCGCGCGCACGAAGGCTTCCGGGCGACGTGCTGCGTCCATACGCGCGAACGACGGCAAGAGCACGTCGCCGATTTGTTCGCCAATCTGGATCGCGGGAACGTCGGCCAAGTTGTAGGCCAAGTTGTACATGCCGGTCGGACCGGGACCGAAAAACCGCGACACGAGCAAGTTGTCCCAGCGGCGCGTCGCGAACTCGCACAGGGCACCGAGCGACATCGGCACTCCGAACGCCAACAGCTCGCGCGTTTGCTGCAGATCGATGCGGCAGCGCGACAACCAATCACGTCCATCGACGCTGAACACGTAGATAACGAGACGCACGAGCGAGCGCGCGACGTTGCCAAGGACGATCGCCATGCCGCCCAAGCCGAACGCCGCCGCAGTCAGGCTGACCCCGGTGTGCGTCAGGTCTCCGGCCGTGCGCGTGGCGCTCAAGCGACCGAAGCGCAGGTCGCGAGCCAAGATGCGCTCCGGCACGAAAGCGAAGCGGTCGAACAGCACGCTGAGCGCAATGCCTGGCAGGTAGCGGGTCACGTGCGGCGCGTCGAGCCAGGGAGCGAGCCGTTCGCCCCCCAACAGCAACACCCCGAGCGCCAACACTCCCAGACAGACGTGGAAGACCGTGACGTGAAAGACCAAGCTGCGCGGCGCGTCGGGTCGCGACACCAGGTACTGGCCCCAACCGACGGTCGACAGCTGGTTGGCGCTCATGCCGAGCACGGCGGCGACCGAGACTTCGCCATATTCGGCCGGCGCGATGAAGCGCGTGATCAGCAACGTGCCGACCAGGCCGATCGCGCGCGAGCCGATACCGGACGAGATCGTCCAAAGCGCGCCGCGCACCGTGTCACGAACGAGCGACACGGCTCAAGGCACCCGCACCGAGTCACCGGCCAAGATCACGATGTCTTGCTCGGGGCTGCGACCCGACAAGATATCGTCGTAGTTGATCGGAATGCGCAGCAGGCTGCCGCCGCGGGGACGAACCACGACGACTTGGTCCGTGTCGGCGTAACGGTTGGGGCCACCGGCCAGCGCCAGCGCCTCGGACACGGTCAGGTAGTATCGCGCGCTGAACAAGCCGGGGTGCTCGACATTGCCCGCCACCGTGAAACGGTAGCTGTTGATCTCGGCGACCGAGACCGTGACGGCGGCGTCCTTGACCAGCGCCGTCAAACGTTGACTCACGTCGCGCTGCAGCTCGGCCGCCGTTCTGCCGGCGGCGCGCAGCTCGCCCACGAGCGGCATGGTGAGCGTGCCGTCGGGACGCACGATCGCGTCGGTGGAGAGACTTTCGTCCTTCCACACGCCAACGTGCACGACGTCGGCAACGCCGATTATGTACGGTTTCCCGCGCGGATCACGCTGGGCGGCATCGGCGTACAACGCCGCTGCGCTGGCGCTCGTTCCGTGCGCTCGGCACGCGCTCGCGATTGCAACCAACGCCAAGGTCGGAACGATGAATCTATTCAACGGAGTCATCATCTTGTTGTGACACTCACCTAAGCACAGATCCCGATGTTCGCCATACCCGGAATCGTCGCGCTCGTCGTTTTCATTTACGCACGACCGCAAGAGTTCTTCGAGCGCTTGCGCGTCGTGCCATGGCTTTTCATTTTCTTCGGTCTCGCGCTCTTCGGCATCGTGCTCGACTTACGCGTTGGGGGGTCGCGATTACGCGCCGCGCCGCAACTGCCGTGGATCGCGTTGTTCTTCGTATGGGCGTCGTTGAGCGTACTGATTCGAGCGCCCGCCACTGCGAGCGAGCACATCACGTCGCTGTCGATTTGCATCGCGCTGTTCATGCTCATCGCGCACGGCGTGCAGAGCTTTCGCGCGCTGCATTTGGTCGCCGCGACCGTGCTATCGATGGTGCTATTCGTGTGCGGTGTGGGAGCGCACCAGGGCTTCGCGGACACTGGTTGTGTCGTCGTCGACGAGTCGATTCAAGGCGATTCGGCCTCCGGCAAACCCGACGGACGAGCATGCACAACTGTGCGAAATTGTTACTCTAGTGACGCAGAACCGGGTGCCGAATACCAGTGTGAGCACATCGGTTTGTTCGGCACGACGTCGATCGGTCACGGGCGCGTGCGCTACCGCGGCGTGCTGCAGGATCCGAACGAGCTCGCGCTCGCAGGTGGCGTCGGTCTGCCTCTGGCGTTCGCGTTCGGACAAGCCGAACGCCGCTCGCTCGGCCGCCGACTGTTGAGCGCGCTGACGTTCCTGCTGGTGCTGCTGTGCGCGGTCTTGACCGCGTCCCGCGGCGGCCAGTTGGTGTTCTTGGCCGTGCTCGCGGCCTACTTCGTCAACCGCGTCGGGGTCAAAGGATTACTGATGGGTGGCGCCTTGGCGTTGCCGTTGCTCTTGCTCGGTGGGCGCGGAGGTGAAGACGCCTCCAGCTCGACGCTCGAGCGCATCGACTGCTGGGCAGAGGCAATCGCGATGTGGCGCACACATCCGCTGTTGGGTGTCGGTCTCGGGCAATTCAACGAGTACCACTACATGACGGCGCACAACTCTTACTTACTGGCGCTGGCTGAGCTCGGCTTTCCGGGCATGCTGATGTTCACCGCGATTCTGTATCTGTCGGTGAAGATTCCGGTCGCTGCGCTTTCGCACATGCGACGCACGACCGTGCCGGAAGTCTTGGCCGGCGCAGAGCTGACGCGCGCTTGGGCGGTCGGGCTGCTTGCGGCGTTCATCGGACTTTTGGTGGGCATTTTCTTCCTCTCTTTCACTTTTCACTACCTACTTTGGATCTACTTGGGTCTATCGGGTGCGCTGTATTCGGCGATTCGCAGTCACGACCCGAGCTTTCGCGTTGGCCTGCGCGGCCTGGACTTGGCGCTGATCACCGCGGCCTGCGCGACAATCGTCGTGTTGGTTTTCTTCTACACCCGTTGGAAATTAGGATGAGCCCTTCAAACTCGAGCACCTCACTCGTGGCCGCGACTCTGCTAACCGGCGTCATTGCCTGTGGACGCCTTGGCCTGCGTCGCGACGCACACGACGAGCCGCGTCCGATGCGCACGATGGCACCGGTAGAGCTCGAGCCAGCCAAGCTCAGCGTGACCGCACCCGGTGCGTCCCCGTATCGCATCCTGCTGAACCGCGAAGCGTTGGAGCGACTCAAGACTTCGGCCAGGTTGCGCACCCCCGCGTTCGTGTACGCGCAAACCCGCGCCGACGAAGCGTTGAGTAAACCGCTCGAGTCCGGCTACCAGGGCTTCGAGTGGGCCGATGCCGTCGCGGCAACCGCGCTGCTGTGGCACGCCACCGCAGACGAGCGCTACGCCGCGGCCTCGCTGCGCTACTTGAAGGCCTTACTCGACGATCGGCTGGTAGTCGGTGACGGCAAGGGCGGAGCCGACGTCGTCAGCCACGACTCCGGTTACGGAATGCGCACTTTTGGCGCCTATTCGGCGCTCGCCTACGACTGGCTGCGCAACGCTCCGGGCATGAACGCCCAGCTCCAGAGCCACGTACGCGAGCGCTTGGGCCAGTGGATCGGCTGGTACCAAAAGGACGGCTACCTGCGTGACCGTCCGATCGCCAACTACTACTGGGGCTACCTCACGGCGCTGTCGTTCGGCGGTATGGCGGCGGCTGGCGACGACCAAGCGGCGGACGGTTGGCTCAAGACCGCTCGCAGCGAGCTGGCGAACCAGGTGCTACCGGCATTTAGGGACGACTTGCGCGGTGGCGGTTGGCCCGAGGGTTGGCAGTACGGCGAATACACGACGCTGGAAGTCGCCCTCGTCGCGCGCGCGTTCCGTGACTCTTTCAACGTCGACGTCGCCAGCAAGTTGCCGTGGCTCGCGCAAACCGTGACCCACCACGTGCATGCGCTACTGCCCGACGAAAAGTCCGTCTACGACGGCGGCACCTGGGGTGAGCACCCGGCCAAGCCCTCCGGACTGGCGCTGACCGCCTTGTGCCTTGCGCTCGATGGCGTCGACGACAATCGCGTGAGCGAAGCACGCTGGATGATGACGCATGCCTTGCCGGCGCTGACGCGCGAGCAAGCTTGGGTAGGGCTGCTCGCCGATCGACCCGGCGCCGGACTGCGTTCGCCGCGCGATGGTGCACCGACCAGCCTGCACTTGCCTGGGCAAGGCCTCACGTTCGCGCGCAGCGACTGGTCGAAGGGCGCGGTTTGGGCGTCTTTTCAGGCCGGGCCGCCGCTGGCCGAAGACCATCAGGACGCCGATCAAGGCCATTTCGAGCTCGTGCGCGGCGCCGATCAACTGCTGGTGGATGGCGGCGGGTCAGAGGGCTCGGCCACCATCAATCACAACACGCTGCTGGTCGACGACGGCGGCGAAAACTTGAATTATTCGCCGAACCAAGGCGTTTGGGGCACGAGCGTGAAGACGACGCGGTTCGGCGACGACGGCGTCGCGGTCGTCGCCGTCGGCGAGCTGGCCGACGCGTACGCGCCGAAATGCGCCCACAGCGGCTGCCGCAAGCGCGCGGTCGACCGCCTGACGCGCAGCTTCGTCTTCGTGCGCCCTTCGCTGTTGGTCATCGACGACCAAATCGAGCTCACCAGCCCCGACTACGCGGTGGTTTGGGCCGCGCACGTGACCCAAAACCCGAAGCTGGACGGCCAGCTCGCCAGCGTGCAGGTCGGTGCGTCGCGCGCCGACATCCAGACCGTCGAACCAGTCGGCGCCTCGCGCAGCGCACCACACGAGCCCACGCCTTCCGGCGAAGGCTCGCATCGACTCAATCAACCTTGGGGGCCAATGTGGCGGATCGAGGTGACGAGCCCGCGCGGTGATCGGCAGCGCGCGTTTCTGCACGTCATCAACGCCGGCCCAGCCGGATCCGCGGTCGCTTCGGTCCAACGCCTGCGTGGCCAGGGCCTACGCGGCGCCGTCAGCCGAAGCGCACAGCAGAGCTGCGCCGTGCTGTTCGCTGGCGAGAACAAGACCGGGCAAATTGCGCTCGCGGGCGGAGCGGACGAAGTCATCATCGCCGGGCTCGATCCGGGCAAGCGCTACGCGGTCTCGCTCGACACGCCTTCGTGCACGCTGCATCTGGCGCCTTCTCAAAGCCCGACCGACCCTGCAGCGACCAGCGGCGGGTTCTTGCGTACTCCAGGCAAGTGTACGAGCCGATGACGCCCTTGCGCGCACTGATCGTGTCGTACGCATTCCCACCGGTTGGGGGCGCCGGCGTGCAACGTGTGCTCAAGCTGGTCAAGTATCTACCGCAGCACGGCGTGCACGCCGACGTGCTCACGGCCAAGGACCCTTCGGTACCTGTCCAAGACGACTCGCTGATCCGCGACGTACCGGCAGAGACCAAAGTGCTGCGCGCGCGTACCTTTGAGCCAGCCTACACGGCGAAGCGGCTGGCCTGGCAGGTCGCTGCCAACGGGCAGACAGGCGCCGCCGCCAGCTTGAAACGCCGCGCCGTCGCGCTCGGTCGGCGCCTGTTGGTGCCCGATCCGCAACTGTTGTGGCTGCCGGCCGCGCATCTCGCGCTGGCGCGACGCCTGGTCGACACGCAACCCGACGACGTGGTCTTCATCAGCGGCCCACCGTTTTCGCAGTTCCTGCTGGCTGCGCTTTGTCGCCTGCGTCGCGGCACGGCCGTCGTGCTCGACTATCGCGACGAGTGGACGATGACTTCGAGCAGCTACGAAATGGCCAGCGCAGCGCGGGTAAATGCGCAGCTCGAAGCCGCCATCTTGCCCTTTGCGCACGCGATCACCACCGCCACCGAAGAATTCCGGAGCGCACTCCTGCGCCGCTTCGCTTGGCTCGACCCGCGCCGCGTGCACGCCATCCCCAACGGCTACGACCCCGAGGACTTTCCGGACACGTTACCCAGCCCGCCGACTCACCGCTTCGTGCTCACCTACTCCGGCACGATCTTCCGCCTGACGAGCGCTGCCGGTTTCATCGAAGGCCTGCGCCTGCTTCACGCGCGTGAGCCAGCGTTGGCAAAACTACTGGAGGTTCGCTTCGTTGGCAGAATCGTCGACACTGAAGCGAGTCATTTCGACGACACGGAGTCGCTCGGCGTGAGGCGTTTCGGCTACTTGGAGCACGCGCGGGCGCTCGCGCATCTCGCCGAAAGTCACGCGGCGCTCTGCATCTTGGACCAAGTCGACGGCGTCGAACGGATCTTCCCCGCCAAAATCTTCGAAATCATGCGCCTCGGGCGCCCGTGTCTGGCACTCACCCCGGAGGGCGCGCTCGCCGATCTGATGCGCAGGCATCGCCTGGGGGAGGTCGTGCACCCGCGCGATGCCGAGGCGATCGCGCGGATGCTCGCGCGAATGCTACGGGCATTCTGCGACGCCACGCCGAACGCGCACGCTCCGCTCGACATCGAGCGCTTCGATCGTCGCGTGCAAGCCGCAGAATTTGCCAGCGTCTTTCGCAGCGCCAAGGCGCTAGCCCAGGCGCACGCCGCGCCTCACGGGCGCTGAAAGCGCTTGGTGAGCGTGAGCAAGTTCGGAGTCGCGGGCCCGCTACCGGGGCGGTAGGTCACTTTGTCCATGCACGAGCGCATGATGTACAGGCCCATGTGCGACTCCGGTAACGTCGCGAGATCAGGCTGGCGTTGCACTTCGATCGCAGGCTCGAACGCGCGCCCGGTATCCGACATGCGCAACGTGATGCCTTCGGCGCTCACCTCGATCTCGAACGCCACCGCCCCGGGAGAAACGTCACGGTAGGCGTGGATCGCTACGTTGTTGAACGCCTCCCCGACTGCAGATACCACCCTGTCCTCGAAGTCGTGTGATTCTCGGCCTATTTCTTGCTTAGCCGTAGCCATAGCTCGCACGAGCTTGCACGAAGAGGTCACTACACGCAGCACCACGTCGCGGTAGCGCAGGTTGCCCGGCACGGAGAGTCGAATTATGTCCGTATCGTCGAGCCCCGGGTGGGCGTTAGCGAGATCGTCCACGTCGTCCACGCCGTCCAGTATTCCACTGACGGTCCGAATCACCAAGCGCGGGTTGGACCTAGTCTTCGCGAGCATCGGGCTTTTGCTGTTGGGGCTGCTTCTACCGGTACTTTCGTTGCTGATCTATTTCGATAGCCCGGGACCGATTCTTTACCGACAGAAACGCGCCTCGACGCTGCAGCGACGCGCCGGAAACGGTAACTGTGCCTTCTCACCCTTCTGGATGCTGAAGTTTCGGACCATGCGCATCGACGCCGAGGCTGGTACCGGCGCCGTACTTGCCGAGGAAAACGATCCCCGCGTCACACGCGTCGGACGCTTCCTACGCCGCAGCCGTTTGGACGAGCTGCCGCAGCTGTGGAACGTGTTCAAAGGCGAGATGAGCCTGGTCGGACCACGACCGGAGCGGCCGGAGCTGCTGGAAAACCTCACGTTGGCAATCCCGTTTTTCGAGGAGCGCATGCGCGATTGCAAGCCGGGCATCACCGGCTTGGCTCAGGTCTCGCTCACCTACTCGGGCGGGGCGCCGGCCGGCAGCCGCGTCGCGGCGCTGGCCAATTCGCTCACCAACCCTTACGCCTTCGAGGCGGCGCGTGGCGCGCTCGCCGATGACATGCGCACCAAGTTGCTGTTCGACCTCGCCTACGTGGCGTCGCTCGAGCGTTTCTCCACCTACATTATTACGGAGCTTTGGATCATCGTGCAAACACCGATCATCATGCTGCGAGGGCTCGGACGATGACGCAGCTTTCGATCGCTCATGTGCTGTCGTCCTTCGGCATGGGTGGGCAGGAATGCGTAGCGCTCGAGCTCGCCAAGTCGCAGCGAGCAGCCGGGCACCGCGTCCAGGTGGTGTCGCTGTCAGAACCGCCGGATGGGCCGATGGCGGAGCGCTTTCGAGCCGTGGGCGCGCTGACCGCGACCATCCCCAAGCGCGGGCCGAGCTTCGATCCGACGTTGGCACTGCGCGTGGCTCAGCATTTCGCGGAGGCCCACGCCGACGTCGTCCACACCCACAACCCGCAAGCCTTGGTTTACGGCGCACCCGCCGCAGCACTGGCCGGCGTGCCGTCGATTCACACCAAGCACGGCGTCAACCCCGACCCAAGCCGCCGCATGTGGCTCAGGCGCGCTGCTTCGAGCATGGTCGACGCGTACGTCGCCGTGACGCCGACGCTGGCGCGGCTGGCGGTCGAGAAGCACGAATGTAGCTCGACACAGCTGCGCGTCATTCCGAACGGCATCGATACCGCTCGCTTCAAGCCGAACCCGGCGGCCCGGCGCACGCTGCGCGACGAGCTCGGGATCCCCGAAGCCGCTTGGGTGGTCGGAACGGTAGGCCGGCTCTCCCCCGAAAAGAACCAAGGCCTGTTGATCGACGCCGTCGCACCGTTGCTCGACCCGCGCCGGCACCTGGTGATCGTCGGTGACGGTCCGGATCGCGAGGCGCTGATGGCGCGCGCGCGCACGACGCTACGCCCCGAGCTGATTCATTTCACGGGCGCGCGCGACGACGTGGAGGCGGTACTGGCGTGCTTCGATGCGTTTGCGCTGACGTCCGAGAGCGAGGGCTTGCCGCTGGTCGTGCTGGAGGCCATGGCCGTCGGCCTACCCGTCGTAGCAACCGCGGTCGGCGGCGTCCCCGACGTGATCGAGCCGGGGGCAACCGGCTTTTTGGTACCGCCTTCCGACCGCATCGCCTTGATGAAGGAGCTGCTGCAGCTGTCGACCCGCCCGCAGGTCGCGCGTGACGTCGCGGCGGCCGGCCGAAGTCGCGTGCTCGAACGACATTCGACCGAGCGCATGGCGAGCGAGTACGAGCGCCTTTACCGTCGGGTCGTCGGCGCCGTGCGCCCGACGAGCCTACCGCTGGCTGCCAATGGCTGAGCGGCCAGGTGCCGACCGCCGATGACCGCGCTTGGCGTCAGCCTGCTGTTGGTCGTCGTCTATACTTACGTCGCCTACCCGGTTTTGGTCGCGTGTTGGGCACGGCTTTTGCCCTACCGCATCCAGCCCCGGCCTGGCTTCGAACCCACGGTTTCGGTGTGCTTGTCGGTTCACAACGGCGAACGCTTTTTGGAACGCAAGCTCAAAAGCCTGCAGGGGCTCGACTACCCGGCTCATCTGCTGGAAATTCTCATCTACTCCGACGGCTCGACCGACGGCACCGTGCAGCTGGCTCGGCAGCTGGCCGAGCGCGACCCACGCGTGCGTGTCTTCGAGTGCGCGGAGCGGCTCGGCAAACCCAGCGGGCTCAATCTGCTGCGCACCGAAGCGTCCGGCTATGTGTTGCTGATGACCGACGTCAGGCAAACCTTGTCGCCGCAGGCGCTGCGCGCCCTGCTCGAGCCGCTGTCCGATGCGACGGTCGGCTGCGTCTCGGGCAACTTGGTGCTGCTCGGCAACACCGGCGCCGGCGCCTATTGGCTCTACGAAAAGTTCATTCGCGGCGCCGAGGCGCGCTTGGGCGGCATGGTGGGCGTCAGTGGCAGCTTGTACGCGATTCGGCGGAACGACCTGCATGCGTTGCCGAGCGACCTGCTGCTCGACGACATGTTCATACCGCTGCTCACGGCCGGCGGGCACAAGCACATCGTGCTGTCGCAAGCAGCCGAAGCCTACGACGAGGCCAACCTCGACGAGCAGGAGTTCGGGCGCAAGGTGCGCACGTTGGCCGGCAACTACCAGCTGATCGCCAAATTGCCCTGGCTGTTGATTCCATTCAGAAATCCGCTGTGGTTTCAGCTCGTTTCACACAAATTGATGCGGTTGGTGTGTCCGTTCGCGCTGCTCGGTTTGCTGTTGGCGTCGCTGCGGCTGGCACTTTCTCCGGAGCGCCCGCCGAGCGAGCGGGCGCTGTGGCAGGTTCTGACCGCGGGCCAGCTGGTCTTTTATGCATTTGCATTGCTCGGCCCGCGCGCGGGCCGCGTCGCAGCTCTGGCGCGGACCTTCGTGGTGCTCAACGCGGCCGCCGTCGTCGGGCTGTGGCGTTTCATCCGCGGCACGCAACGGGTCGCCTGGTAGGAGCTACTCTACGGTGACCGATTTAGCCAAGTTGCGAGGTCGGTCTACGTCACAGCCGCGCAAGACGGCGATGTGATAGGCCAACAGCTGCAGCGGCACGGCATACAACAGCGGCGCGACGCACGGATGCACATCGGGCAGCTCGATCACCGCCGCCGCAATCCCGTCGAGCGAGCGATCTCCTTCGGCAACGAACGCGATGATCCGCGCGTCACGTGCAGCGGCTTCTTGCAGGTTGCTGAGCGTCCGTTGGCGATGCGGATCGTTCGGCATCAGCGCGACGACCGGCATTTTGGCGTCGATCAGCGCGATCGGGCCGTGCTTCAGCTCGCCTGCCGGGTAGCCCTCGGCGTGCACGTACGAGATTTCTTTCAGCTTCAGCGCGCCTTCGAGCGCGATCGGGTAGAGCGGACCCCGCGCGACGTAAAGCGCGTCTTGGGCCCCGTAGAACTGGAGCGCGAGGCTCTGGATCTGGCTCTCGAGCGCGCGCACGCAAGCGACTTGTCCGGGTAGCGCGCGTAGGGCCGCCAAGAGCTCCGTCGCCGCAGCAGCATCGAGCGTCCCGCGCGCACGGCCGAGCTCGACCGCCAACAGCGCCAGCACCCCGAGCTGCGTCGTGAACGCCTTGGTCGAGGCCACGCCAATCTCCGGCCCCGCATGCGTGATCAGCGTGCCCTCGGCGATGCGGGTGATTTGCGATCCGACGGCGTTGCAGATGGCGAGCGTGCGCGCCCCGAGCGCCTTGGCCTCGCGCAGGGCGGCGATGGTGTCGGCCGTTTCGCCACTTTGAGTGATGGCAATCGCCAACGTCTTGTTCGAGACGATCGGCGCGCGGTAGCGATATTCAGAAGCATAGTCCACGTCGACGCTGAGCCGCGCCAGGTGCTCGATCAGAAACTTTCCGACCAAGCCGGCGTGCCAAGACGTGCCGCACGCAAGAATCGCCACGTGCTCGATGCTCTGCCAAGCGTCGTCGAGCACGGGCAATTCCAGCTCAATTTGCCCCTCTTTTAGGTACGCATCGAAGGTTCGTTGCAGCGCTTTCGGCTGCTCGAAGATCTCCTTGTGCATGTAGTGCTGGTGGCCGTCGAGCTCCGCGGCACCCTCCTCCCACTCGATGCGCTGACCTCGGCGCTGCACCGACTTTTGAGCGCGGTCGAGCACGCGCAGACCATCGACGGTCAGCTCTGCGACGTCGCCGTCTTCCAAGAAGGCAACGTCGCGGGTGTGCGGCAAGAGCGGCGCGACGTCGGACGCCACGAAGTATTCACCGTCGCCGAGACCGACGACCAGCGTCGGGCCGGAGCGCGCCAGCAAGATCGTTTTCGGATGATCGGCGTGCAGGCAGGCGATCGCGTATTTTCCGTGGACGCGCGTCAAAGCCAGCGCAAACGCCGCCTCGAACCCGAGCCCTTCACGCATCAGCAGGTGCATCAGCAACGGAAAGCACTCGGTGTCGGTTTGAGACTGCGGAGCCAGACCGGCGAATGACAGCTCGGTCCTCAGCTCCAAGAAATTCTCGAAGATGCCGTTGTGCACGACCACGATTTTGCCGTCCGGGCTGGTGTGGGGGTGGGCGTTTTCCTCGGTGGGCTTGCCGTGTGTCGCCCAGCGGGTATGACCGATGCCGACCTGCGCGCGCGACACATGCCCATTCAGACCTTGCAGCTTGGTTTCGAGACCGATCAAGCGGCCCGCGCCGCGCAAGACCTCGATGCCACCGTCGATGTGGAGGCCGAGCCCCGCGCTATCGTAACCGCGGTATTCGAGGCGCTTCAGACAGTCGAGCAGGATCGGGCTGGCCGGCTTGGTACCAAGGTAACCGACGATTCCGCACATAGGATGTTGTCCATTCGAGGCTGGTTGTTAAGGAGACGTTTCGAGATGGCTCATGGGCTGAGCTTCACCAAATAAGATTGCTCTTCGAGCTCGAGTGACGGCCGCGCGCTGAGCGCCCAAAACACCTGAGCGTCGCGATCGACCGCGACCTCGTGCCCCGCCCCGATCCCGCTATCGGGCCATTCGGAGCGATGCCAGAGCTCGGCTCCCTTTTCATCGAGCTTCGCCAACCACGTCTGGCGAAATGGGCGCACGCCACCCGGCAACGCGCCGGACAGCAAAATAGCGCCGTTCACGTCGACGGCCGCGCCGGATACCGCGCGCATCGGTCCGAGCGCAACGCTCCAAACTGCTTGGCCTTGCGCGTCGAATTTGGCAACGAAACCGTCGGTCACGCACCAGGCATCCGACGAGCACTGCGCCGGCACCATGTCGAGCGCGCCGGCGCCGAAATCGACGCGCCCGTCGAAGGTGCCCGCGATGACGATGTTGTCGTGGCCATCGACCGCGAGCGCATCTGCGCGCTGGAGCGCGCCCGCGTCCCCATAACTACGGGAAAAAATCGGCGTGCCATCCGCGGCGAGCTTCAGCAACAAGATGTCCGAGCCACCCTGGCTCGTGAGCGTGCCGGCGCCGAAATCCAAGCTGCCCACGAGCTGCCCGGCGACCAGCAGGTTGCCGCCGGCATCGAAGCGCAGCTGCCCGGAAAAAGCCTTGCGCCACAGCACGCCGCCCGCGCTGTCGAGCTTGACGGTCCCGAGGACAGGCCCGGAAATGGCGACCTCATGGGCGCTATCGACCGCCACGCTTTCGACGGCGCCGTCCGCTGCCGCGCCGAGCGAGCGGGCGTAGACGGCGTTGCCGTCGGCGTCGAGCTTGACCAAAAAGGCTTCCGTGCCTTGCGCCTCCAACGTGGTCGCGCCGATGGCGAGCGCGCCCGTGAAAGCCCCCGCGACGTACACCTCGTCGTGGTCGTCAATCGCTAGCTGAGCACCGAACGGCTGCGACCAGAGCTGGGCGCCGTCGCAGCCCAACTTCGAGACGCCCGCCCCCGCCCGGGCGAGCACGACGTTGCCGCGCGAGTCGCTGGCGACGCTGGTTATTTCGTGCACGTCGAAGCTTTGGAGCCAGAGCGGTGAACCAGAAATTCGAGCCATTTCCGCGCTCATCTTGGGACATATGGTCCCACTACCGATGGTGACATTGGGACTGGCGCCGCCCGCGTTCACTGCTTCATTTGAATTCGTCTCAGACAACACATCCGCTGCTGCCGACGGGCGGGCAGAGTCGGCGGAGCCTTGCGCGCTGCACGCGCCGCAAGCGACGACGTTGATCAGGATCAGCTGCGCGAGACGTTTGAGCACGACAGGTCTGATACAAGCTCCATGCCGTTCACGGAAACACACGAGGTGCGACGAAGTGCGAGTCTTCTAATCAGCGAATTGTCATAACACTTGGTTCGCGCCTGCGACTCGCGCTTCACGTGCTACATCGTCTCGCAATGACGAAAGTACCCCAGGCATTGTTGCTTGGTAGCCTTGGCTTGGTCGGTATTGCGACAACGTCTAACGCAAGCGCCCAGCCCGCTCCTTCCGCCGTTCATCCACGTATTTGGCTGAGCTCAGCGACACGAAGCCAGCTCGCGGCTCGAGCAAACGTCGCAAATGGCCCCGTGGCTCGCGGTGTCACACGCTGTACAGCGGCGCGCGAACGCCCGGCGGAGTACGCCACGGGCGGCTGGCAGGGCTTCGAGTTCGTCACGACACTTTCGGCCTGCCTGACCGCGTACGTCGCCACGAACGACACGGACCATCTAGCGACAGCGGTGAAGTATTGGGACGTTCTGCTCGACGACTATCAAAACGTCGGCGACGGCTTGGGCGGTGACAGCGTCGTCACCCACGATACCGGCTACGCGATGCGCACCTTCGCGCCGTTCTCGGCGTTGGCTTACGACTGGCTCCATGATGCCCCAGGCGTGACCGAAGCGCTGCGCGCCCATGCGCGCGCGCGCTTCGACGCATGGTCGACCTACTACAGCACGAAGGGCTACCTGCGCGACATGCCCGGCGCCAACTACCAAGCCGGCTACGCCTTCGCAGCCACGCTGATGGCCGTTGCCGAGGCCGGTGAGGCGGGCGCAGCCGGCGACGCGCATTGGGCCAACGTGCGCGACAACATCTGGCAACGTGACCTGCTGCCGGCCTTCGCGGCAGGGCGCGTCTTCGACGGCGGCGATTGGCCCGAAGGTTGGCAGTACGGCTCGCTCAGCGTGCTCGAGCTGTCACTGGCAGCGCGCGCCTTGCAAGACAACGGCGTCAACCTGGCCGGCGTGTCGGCGTGGACGAGCTCGCTGCCGCTGCGTTTTCTCTACGGCCTCACTCCGGCCACGCGCCAGGCCTTCACGGGCGGTGACTCGGATGCGACGACCCCTTACCGCCAACCCGACAACGGCGCGCTGTTGGCGGCATTGGCCGGCCCCGCCAGTGACGACGCCAAAGCGCTCGCGGCCAAGCTCAATCTGGACTTGAAGCTCAGCAACGAAAATCCCTTGTTCGACGCGCTCGCGGAGGCGGCAAGCGCCTCGCTACCCGCCGCGAGCTTGCCGACCAGCGCCCCCACCAATTACCTGGCTCGCGGCACCGGCAACTGGTACGTCCGCGGCAGTTGGGCGGCCGAAACGGCGTGGGGGGTGTTCCAATGCTCACGCCACTTGGTCGACGATCATCAATACTTCAATGCCGGCAATTGGGTGCTCACGCGCGGCGCCGACGACTTGGTCGTCGATCCCTCCCCGTACGGCAGCCTTTCGACGCTCACGGGCAACGCCCCGGCCATCGACACCGCGTCCTTGCCCGAAGGCTATTCGCCGAGCCAAGGCTATTGGGGGCAGAAAACTGGCTTAGTTTGGAGCCGTCAATCGGGCAGCGGCATCGCCGTGGCGCGCTGCGACTACGCGGACCAGTTTCGACGCAGTGACGTGCCGAGTGATGTCTCGCTCGCATTGCGCGACTTCGTGATGATTCCAAGAGGCGCGAACGCGACGGTCGTGCTCGTCGACCGGGCGGTCACCAGCGCCGCCGAGCGGGCTCTGCACCTGCGAGTGCGCACGCCTGCCACGTTGACGCTGACTGGAGATGCGGCGACGGGCCGGGTCGGTGCCTCCTCGCTGACGATCCAAAGGCTGTGGACTTCCAGCGGCGCTCCCAACGTGCGCGCCATGCCACAAGCCAGCGAATGCTCGTCGTCCAACCACGCTTGCGACGTGTCCAAGCTGCCGGCCGGCAGCGAATACCGCGTCGATGTTCCCGGGCCTGCAGCATCGGCTATCCACGTGATCAGCGCGGGCACCGCCGCGGTAGCGCCCAGCCAGCAGCTGTCCGGTGCCGGCTACCGCGGCGCCTTGCTCGAAGCGGACGGCCTGCAGGTGGCGGTGATCGGCGCCGACACGGTCGCCGCTAAGTCTTTAGATTCGCTGGTGTATCGCGTGCCCAGCCGCGACGGAACCGTGCACGTCGTGCTCGATGCGCCGGTCGACGCCGGCGGGCTGAGTGACGCGGTCGCGGCGCGCGACGGCGCCGATTGCCGAGTCGAAGTCAAAGCGCACACCGGGGCGGCCCCGGGCTTGCCTGGTCGCCCGTTGGTCGTGCGCGCGACGAGCGATTGCGCGTTGGCAGACGACGGCAGCAACGAACCCATCGACCCCGGTAGCCCAGGCAGCAGCGCTGGCGGGGCCGCCGTGAGCGGTTCGGCGGGGTCCTTGGCGACGATGAACCCCAGCGCCGGCTCAGGCGGCGCGCCCGGCCAAGGCATGCCGCTGCCCAGCGCGGCCGGCTCCGCTTCGCGCGCGAGCACCGGCAACGCGGCCCCAGGCTGCAGCATGCTACCCGCGCCGCTCCCTCCCGCTCGACGCGCGAGCATCGCCGCCCTAGGACTACTCGGGCTGTTGCGGGTGGTGCGGCGCCGGCGGGCTAAGGGCCCGGGAATGGCTAAGTCGATCGCCCCTCGCGGCCGATCCATCCCGGCTGGCGTCGTTGCTCCTCAGTTACATACCTGCAGTATGCGCCTTCGTCGCGCCTCGCCATCCGGGCGCCTCGGCCGCGATCATCGACCGACTTAGCCAT
>FSUE01001043.1_pt1 | contig 50547 bp, 32 predicted proteins | sample 1637031 | NCBI WGS metagenome assembly FSUE01 (sample SAMEA3914819, study PRJEB12502) | metagenome | biome: forest; material: soil | place: Canada | collected 2010-06-26 | depth 0.3 m | reverse complement strand
CATTTCCACCAGCGATGAACAGCGCCGCCCTCACGCTTCCCTGATCCCTCCGCCGACTACGCCCTTTAGGGGTCGTGCGAGCTTGGCGCTCGCTCATTTCTCCACCAGCGATGAACAGCGCCGCCCTCACGCTTCCCTGATCCCTCCGCCGACTACGCCCTAACCCCTCACTCCTCACCCCTAAGTGAGCGGCCCCGTCCAGTCGAACCGCCGCTCGTGCTCCGCGGGCAGGCCCTGGGCTAGCCGATCCATCGCTTCGTTGCCGAGCCGGTCGACGTGCTCATTGCCGACGTGGCCCGAGTGACCGGCGACCCAGCGGAACTCGACGTCGCGCGGCCCGAGCAGCTCATCGAGCTTCTGGAGCAAGTCCAGGTTCTTGAGCGGATCGCCTTTGCGCTTCCAGCCGTTCTTCTTCCAGCCGGCCATCCACTGCGTGCAGCAGCCGATCAGGTATTTGCTGTCGGTGACGATCAGGATCTTGGTGTCGAGCTTCTTGACCGCCTGGAGCGCGGCAATCGCGGCGCCCATTTCCATACGGTTATTGGTGGTCTGCTGCTCGCCACCGGCGGCTTCGAGCGCCTTCTTGGTCTCGACGTCCACCAGTACGAACGCCCACGCACCGATCCCCGGATTGCCTCGACAACCGCCGTCGGTGAAGGCCACGACTCTCGACATGCGCGGCGAGCCTTGCGTATGCAGCGGCGACGCGCAACCGGCCCTCGGGAAGGTCGCAAATGGGCTATGAAACTCGGAGCGCCCTCAACCCACGGAGCTCACGATGACCGACTTCGATCCCGAGTACGTCTTCTCGCATCATTCGGCGACGCCGGAAAAACTCGCCAGCTACGAAGCCATCCATACCGCCGCCAAACAATTCGCCCAGGTGATCTTGAAGAGCGTGCCCGACTCGGCCGATCGCGACAGCGTGCTGCATTTGCTGCGCGAAGCCTCGATGCTGGCGTGCTCGGCGATCTCGCTCGATGGTCGCCTGAAGTAGCGCCGCCATTTCAGGCGTCGGGCAGCTTCGTCAGGTGATCCTACGGCTCGGGCAGCGAGTGGTACAGCGGCAGGCCCTCGGGGGCCGGGAAGAACGCGATCGGCAGTCCCGCGCCGACGCTGTCGCTGGTGATGAGAATGGCCGGTGCGACCGGTGCGCCGGTGTCCTTGGTGGCGCTGAGTTGGGCTGCGCTGAAGCCGCCGAACGTTCCCGACACCAGGCTGACCCAGAGGTTGTTCTCGTCGTCGAACGCCGGGTTGAGCGGCAGCGCTTGGACGTCGACCACGAACGAATGCTCGGCTTTGACCGGCTTGTCCCCGGTCTGCGCCAAGGCCGTGCCGGCCAGCTCGAACACGAAGTTGCCGCCTTCGTCGATACCCCACAAGTTGCCGGCCTTGTCGAAGGCCATCACGTCTGCCTTGATCGCTTTGTTGCCGAGCGCGGCCGTGATCGTCAGCGACAGATCGGCCGGATCACTGTCCGAGGAGCCGAGGCGCGCCGCGTCGTAGCGGAGCAGCTTGGCGCCGCCGCCGACCCACAGGTTACCGTCCTTGTCGAACGCCAAGCCGTCGTTGTCCGTCAACCCGTCGAGCACGACGTCGGCAACCTTGTCGTCGGTTCCCGTCAAGTCGGCGCTGGCGATGCGGTGGATGCCGGCACAACCACTCAGCCACAGGTTGCCGTCGGCATCGAACGCGATGTTGCGTACCGCGGGGCTGCAGGAAATCTCGGGCACTTGGAAATGCACGTCGGGCGTGCGGGTGCCGGATTCGCCCAGGTCGGCGGCCTTGAAGCGCGCGATCAGATCGTCGCCCACCGTCGGACCGACTGCCCACAAGTTGCCGTCGCGATCGAAGGCGATCGAGGTAGAGCCGGGCCCATCAATCGCCACCGAGGCGTCGGTTATGCCGGTTTCGGCGATCGCCGCAGACGAGTAAGCGGCCAGCTCCGCGTCCATGTCGCTCGTCATCCACAGCTTGTTGCTGCTGGGAATCGCCACGTAATCGACCTTGACCGTGTGTGAGTCACCGTCAGCCAGGCAGAAGCTGGGCGCGGTCACGGTGGCGTCGAAAACGGTACGCACCAGCGGATCCGCGTCGAACACGCGCGCTGCCGTCACGGCGTACGTGCCGGCTTCCGCGCCTTCGAGCGGCCCGGCCTCGATCAAGTTGTAGTCGTGAGCACCCGCTAGCGTGACGTCGGGCGCGACTCCGTCCGGCAAGCCCGTGACTTCGATGACCACCGTTCCGGTGCCGTCGCTGGCGCAGGCACCGCCCGCGGGGCTGACTTCGCCGCCCTGGCCGGCGTTGCCAGGGGTCACGGCGGCGTCGCCACCTGCGCCGCCTGGTCCGGCGCCGCCTTCTCCAGTCGTGTCGTCGTCGTCACCGCAAGCGGCAGCCAACAGCGAGAGCGAGGCGAGACCCAATACAGGCAAGAAAAAGCGCAAGCGCATCATTATGACGTCCTCCAAGAGCGTTTCTAAAAAGCCCGCGTGGCGGAAGCAAGCGTGCTGGCCGAACGAGGCGTTATGCAGCAACGCCAGCGAATAACTGGTCCCAGCCATGCCGCTCTCGGGTTTGGACGGGCAGGGCCGGCTGGTTCTTCAAACCGGGGCCAAATTGGCCCAGCTTTGCGGGAACGCCGTCTACCAGCGGCCCTGGACGCTGTTCATGAAGCCGTACGGATAGCCCAGCTCGAGCGCGGACGCGTCGTCGAGCCGCTTGAGCTGCTCGGGATCGAGTGACAGCTCGCTGGCCTTCACGTTGCTTTCGAGCTGCGCCAGATCACGTGCGCCAAAAATGGCGGAGGTGACTTGCGGCTTGCTCAAGAGCCACGCCAACGAAACGGCGGCTGGCGTCGACGCGACCTCGGCGGCAACCGCTTTGGCAACGTCGAGCGTACGCCAGCTACGCTCGTTGTCGAAGCGCGCGTAGCGCTCTTTCTTCTCGGTCAGCCGCGAGCCGGCCGGCAACGGCGCCGAGCGCGCGTATTTGCCGCTCAAGAAGCCGCCTGCCAACGGTGACCAGGGCAAGATGCCCAAGCCCATGTCGCGGCACAACGGCACGTGCTCGCGTTCGATGTCGCGAGCTACCAAGCTGTATTCGGCCTGCAGCGTGACGAAGCGCGACAGGTGCTCGGTCCGGCTGGTCCACAGCGCGTTCATCAAGCGATAGGCCGCGTAGTTGGAGCAGCCGATGTACAGCACCTTGCCCTGACGCACGAGCTCTTCCAGCGCGCGCAGCGTTTCGTCTTCGGGCGTTTCGATGTCTTGCATGTGGATCTGGTACAGATCGATGCGATCGGTTTTGAGGCGCGATAGGCTAGCTTCGGCGCAGCGCATGATGCGGTAGCGTGACGCGCCGCTGCGGTTTGGCCCGTCACCGATCGTGAAGCGGAACTTGGTCGCCAAGACGACGTCGTTGCGCCGCCCTTCGCGCTCGAACCAATTGCCGATCACCCGTTCACTCAGCCCGTCTTGGCCGTAGACGTCGGCGGTGTCGATGAAATTGACGCCCAGCTCCAAGGCTCGGCTCAGCACTTTGGACGCGGTTTGCTCGTCACTGCCGAGCTTGTGCATGAACGACTTTTCGTCGGCCTCGCCGAACGTCATGCCGCCCAGGCACAGCTCCGAAACCTTGACGCCCGCGTTGCCGAGTCGCTTGTACTTCATCGTCCCTCCCTCATGTAGCCCGCGCGCGGCGAGGTCAACGGGGCCTCAGCGAATCCAAATCTGCAGCTCCCATTTGTCGATGTTGCCCTTGGTTTCGCCGTCGCCGGCCACGCCGGCCCAGCCCCCGCCCGACGGCGTGCACTGGTTCGCGTTCGAGTGACCGCCGTAGTACGCGCCGCGGCCGAACCAGCCGCCGCTGTTGCAGCCACAGTCGACTTCGTGATCGTCCTTGGGTTTGATCGCCCAGCTGGAGTCGCCGGGGCGCACGCCAGGGCTCTCGCTGCCGCGACAGAAGATCGCGCCGCCTGCGGCCTTTACCCAACCGGAGAGCGTCGAGTCCGTGGTGTTGAAGCTCGAGATCGGCATCGCCTTGCGCACGTTGTTCACGAAGACTTCTTCGTTGATCTTGAAGTACATCGCGCCGTTGCCGTCTTGGGGGTTGGCCCAGCCGATCCGCATCTCGTCGTACAAGCCCTGGAATTGCTCGCCAATCAGCGCGCTCTCGCCATCGTGCGCCGAGCGACTGGGGTCACCGACCGAGATGCCGATGAACTTGAAGGTGCCGGTATCGCCCGCGCGTTCCTCACCGACTCGCGTCCAACCTCCGCCCATCGTCGACATGTCACACAGCACCTCGAGCGGCGGGTTGCCGCGGCCGGGCCCGTCCGGATCGACCCAGAGCACGCCGCCGGCTGCTTTCGGATCGGCAGTGTGGATCGCTTGGCAGGTCGGGAGCAGGCTTTCGCGGCAGTTGCTGCCCAAGTAGCCGGGCTCGCAAGTGCACGTGTAGCTCTTGAAACCGTCCACGCACGTGCCGCCGTTGGCGCACGGATTCGGGGAGCAGTCGTCGACGCTGTGCTGGCAGGTGGCGCCATCCCAACCATCGAGGCATTGGCACGACGCCGCGTCGGCGCCGTCGACGCACGTACCGCCGTTCTGACACGGATCCGGCTCGCAGTTGTCGAAGCTGAGCTCGCAGGTATCGCCGCGAAATCCGTCGCCGCACAGGCAGACGAAGCTGCCGTCCACCGGGACGCAACGCCCGTCGTGCAAGCATGGGTTGGTCTGGCATGGATCGGGAGGAACCTGTTGTCCGCCGCCCGCTGCACCAGCCGCACCAGCCGTGCCTGCCGTGCCCGCCGCGCCTGGATCAGGCGCGCGCTGCGGTCGGATCTCGTAGCTCGGGAACTCGCATGCTACGAGCACACTCCAGATCACGAACAAGCCGAGACGCCGCGAGGACAAGAGTCATCAGGCTATCACGGGGCGGCTCACGCTCGCGCCGGCTGCGGACTCACCCACAGCCGTAGCCAGGGTAAGTCCGCCTCGCACTGTCGGTTTCAGGCTGCCGGCGCGTGCTGCACCGAGCTCTGAATCCACTCGACCACGACGGCGCTGCCCAGCGCCGGAATGCGGCTGCGCAACTTGCGCTTGGTGCGTGCCTCGAGCTGGCGTGCACGCTCGCGCGACACGCCCAGGCTGCGCCCGATTTCGGCCAACGATAGCTCTTCAGCGGGATCGGCCATCAAGCGGTGCTCGGCGATGTAGCGCTCGCGCGGATCGAGCTCGGACACCGCGCGCGCGACCGCGGTCTTCATGCTGCCGCCCACCTCGTGCTCGAACAAGCTGCGCTCTTGATCGTCGGGCGCAGGCAGCAGATCGACCAGCCGCACCGGTGAGTCGTCAATCACCCTCACGTCGAGCGAAACGTCGCGCGCTTCTAGCCGGTTGACCAGCTTGCGCAACTCGTCGGGCGTCACGCCGACGCGCTCGGCCACCATTTGATCGGCGGCTTCGCCTTCGCCCATCAAGTTCACGGCGCGCACGCGCTCGCGGCGCAGCTTGAAGAATAGTCGTGACCGCAGCGGACCCGAGCCGCCGCCGACCATGCTCCACGACTTGATCACGTGATCCAAGATGTACGCTCTGACCCAGTGCGCGGCGTAGGTCACGAAGCGGATGCCGCGCTCCGGCTCGAACTTGCCGAGCGCGTGCACGACGCCAAAGTTGCCTTCGGCGATCAGCTCACTGACCGGCACGCCGTAGCGCCGGTACTTCATGGCCACGGCCACCACGTGCCGCAGGTTGGCGCGCGCTAGGGCGTCTCCGGCTGCGCGGTCGCCGTCCTTCCAGCGCAGCGCCAAGGCCATCTCTTGTTCTCGCTCCAGGCGCGGGGCGCGCTTGGCTTCGGCGATATAAAACGCCACGTCGTCATTCCGGGAAGTCATGAAAAATACCTGTGCTCTGGGCCCTCGCCAGTGCTCTTGGAATCCGTTAGTGCTCTTGGCAAAGTCCGTGCCCTCAGCGTTGAGGGCCGTTCAACACGTCGTCGATTTTGCGAAGCGCCTCGTCTAGTGCGAGGCGAATGGCCCGCATCGTGGCGGGAGACATGCGGCCGCGATGCGCACCTTTACGAAAGGTCATCATCAGGCGGCCGACGCGCTTCATCAGCTCGGCAAAGTCCTCGGCGTACGCTTCCCACGGCTGGTCCTCGGTGAATCGCGCATAAAACTCGTCCACGCTGGTACGATTCGTCTCGAGATCGGCCTTACCGAGGTCGGTGATGGCGTACACCTTCTTGCCTTCTTGCTCGACAACGCGCGCGTGCTGCAGCTCTTCGAGCATCTGCAACGTCGGGTAAATGACGCCCGGGCTGGGGCGGTAGGAACCACCGGCGCGCTGCTCGATGTGTTGAATGATTTCGTAGCCGTGGCGCGGTTGCTCCGCGATGGCTTCGAGCACCAGGTAGCGAACGCCGCCGCGTTCAGCGCGTGGCGGCGGTTCACCCATCGCGTCGGCCCACCACGGGCGACCACCGCGGCCGCCGCCCTCACCAAATCCGCGGCCGCCGCCGCGCCCACCGCCGCCGGCCCAGCCGCGGCTCATCCACCAGAATTGTTCCGGCCCACAGGTGGGATCTCGATCCATCTTCATCTTCTCCAATAAAATCAACATATTAGAGCTTTAGAACCGCTCTAGATATGTCTCGCGATATGTCGTTAGACATGTCTATAGATATATCTAACGCATCGTCAAGGCCCGGAGGATGAAGTTTTGTGAGGGCCGGCGTGACCTGAAAATCCGCTGCCGACAGCCCGCCCCGGCTGGGGCGTCGTTCATCCGCCGAGCGCGGCATTTCCGTCGTTGATCACGACGCGCGGCGGACACGCGTCCGGACATTTGTCCGCTCTCACACCCATGCGTCCGGGGCATCGGCGACCAACGATACTGGCGGCCCAGCAACTCTCACGAGGTGGTGCTCGCGTCCAGGGCGCTCAGCCCGAATCGACTCGGGTTACTTCGCGGGCGCGGCGCTCGGAGCGGGGGTCGCGGAGGGCGTGCCCTTCAGCTTCTGGCCCGCCTTCTCGAAGGCCTCACCCGTGGCACTGACGGCTTTGTGCACACCTGCATCGGTCTTTTCGGCGGCCGTGTGCAGGGCTTGTCCGGTTTTCTCGGCCGCGTTGTCAACGTGCTTACCCGCGCGCTCGATCGGGCCTTCGGCCTGCTTGTTTTTGTGGCAGCCCAAAAGCAAGGCAGCAGCGGCGATCAGCGCGAACAGTCGTGCGGTTGTCACGACCGAGAAAATAGGACAAGTGCGCGAATCCGCCAGGGGTAAAGTTTGCAAACCCCAGTGGGGTTACAGCTCGACGCAGGCGGCAACTCGGCGTCAGTCGCACGCTCGAACCAAAGATTCCCGCCTTCTTGTTGATTCCTCTCGGAGCCCGATCGCGAGAAAGTGCCCCGGACCCGCGACGATAGCTCCTGCGATCCAGGCGGCCGGCAACGTCGATTGGAAAGTGATAGGCTCGGTCAGGTCTTGTATGGAGCTCCCGATCGCCGACATCCTGACCCATGCCAAGGTCTTCAATCTACGGTCGGCCATGGTTGATGCCGACCTTCGTTCCGCGCTGCACGCGCTCTTCGATGAGCTCGAAGCGCGCGGCATTGACTACCTGCTGGTCGGTGGTGTCGCGCTGCTGTCGTACGTTGCCGGCCGGAACACGCAGGATATCGACTTGATCATCGACCCCGCAGACGCGCAGCAAATGTCCTGGTCGGCCGAGCTGCGCGATAGCGACTTCGGCGGCGCGCTCTATCGCTCGATCAACGTCGATTTTCTGCTCACCAGCAATGCCCTGTTCGCGGATGTGCGCGCGAAGGAGCGAGCGACGATCACCTTCGAGGGACGCTCGATCCCCAGCGTGTCGCGCGAAGGACTGGTGCTGCTCAAGCTTTATGCTCTGCCGTCGCTCTATCGACAGGGCAAGCTCGATCGCGCAGCGCTGTACGAGACTGACATACTCATGCTGCACCAGGGCGTCAGCATCGACGACGAAGCTCTGCTAAAGCGGCTCCAGCCTCATTTAGCTGACTACGATCTGGCCGAGCTTCGCAAAATTTTGGATGAGCAGCGAGCGCGGCGACGGTTCGTCTGAAGCGATTCCGGCACGAACTCGCGGATTTGGGCCGGGCATGGTGGGGTGGGCGATTGTTGCCCCCACAGCAACAGGCGGGTGCAGCTGACGCGATTGTCGGCGAGAAGAGCCGTACTTACGCTGCTGGCTCTCGAAGGAGCTCGTAGAAATGACGACCGCATAAATCAGAGAAGCCGAAAAGATTCTGTCGTCGCACCGCCAGCTGGAGGGAGCTGGCTTCATCGTGCGGCGGCCGTTACCAGCGCCGGGGCTCACCGCGCTCGATCCCTTCCTGTTGATCGATGAGCTGGGACCGGTCGAATACAAGCCAGGTGAGGCGGTCGGCGCGCCCGACCATCCGCATCGTGGCTTCGAGACGGTCACGTACGTGCTCGAGGGCGAAGTGTTGCACGAAGACTCCGCCGGCCATCGCGGCACGATCAAACCGGGTGGCGTGCAGTGGATGACGGCCGGCGGCGGTATCATTCATTCGGAGACGCCGTCGGCGGTTACGCTGGAACAAGGTGGGCGCGCGCACGGCTTTCAGATTTGGGTCAACCTGCCCGCGCGTTTGAAGATGACGCGCCCGCGCTACCAGGAGCTCGGCGCCGAGCAAATTCCGACGGCCGAAACTGCCGACGGCTTGGCCAAAGTCAAGGTGATCGCCGGCGTTGCGCTGGGCGTGCGCGCCGCGATCGATACGCACACACCGATCGTGTACCAAGATTGGTCGCTCGAGCCGGGCGCCGACGTCACGGTCGCGCTCGACGCCGCCCAGCGCGCTCTGGTGTACGTGTTTGCTGGTAGCGCTCGCGTCGGTGACCAGGGGCAAGAAGTGAAAGATGGCCAGCTGGCGGTGCTGGGCGCCGGCGACGCCGTGCGGCTGCGCGGTGGCGGCGAAGCAGCGCGGCTGTTGCTCTTGGCCGGCGTGCCGCTGGGCGAACCGGTGGCGCGTTACGGCCCGTTCGTGATGAACACGCCGCACGAGCTGCAGCAGGCGTTTCAAGACTACCAATCGGGCCGCATGGGCGAAATCACCCGCACGGCGCTGATCGGCTAAGACGAAGGCTGAAGTAACGGCCTTGGTCAGCCTGAGCGGCGATGTCAGACGGCCGCGGCGAGCGCTTCGGGCGGAGCACCAAGGCGCTCGGCGAAGATACGAAATTGTTGGCGGACGTCGAGCGGGTGCGGCCCCTGCGCGACGGCGAGCGTCACCAGCAGCGCGTCGTCCAGCTTGCCGGCGCCGACCAGCTGCTCGATGAAGAAGGCGCACGCTTCCACCATGTGGCCGATGAACGCCGGAAAGCCGAGCGCGTGCACCAGGCTGCCGGTCAGCGCCGGCGACGGACCGCGGTGCTTGAACAAGAACAACAGCTTTTCGAGGTTGGCGTAGCTGCGCAGCCGCATCGCGACCCAATCGGCGGTTTCTTGCGGTTGGCTCAGCAAAGCGGGCGTGAACGGCAACGGCAAGCCGACGCCCGCTTCGAGCACGCTCGGCGTGGCCAGCACGAACAACGCGCCATTGTCGATCACGCGCGCGACGTCGAAGCCGGCGCGTCGCAACAGCGCGGGCAACGTGTTCGGGCTGTAGCTGACCAGGTGCACGTTTTGGAAGAAGTTCTCTTCCAGCAGCCCGTACGGTTGGTAAACGTTCGGCACCTCGACCAGCAACTTGCCGCCGGGTGCGAGCAGCCAACGCAGCTTCAGCAGCGCCGCCAGCGGGTCGTGCACGTGCTCCAGCACGTGAAACCACTGCACGTGGTCGAAGCGTCGCTCGCCGGGGTCGAAGTCTTCGAGCGCGCCCGTGAAGCAATCGATGCCGGCGGCGCGCGCCTGGCTGGCTTCGTTTTCGCCGGGCTCGACTCCGAACGCGACGATTTGCCGACGCTCGCGCATCAATGCCAGCGTCTTGCCATGCCGGCAGCCGATTTCGAGCACGCTCGCGCCAGGCTCGGGCGCGGCGACCGTGAGCGCGTTGTCGGCCTGCTGCGTGTGCCACGCCAGCAACGCCTCTTCGTAACCCGGGTCGCCGGGCGCGGCGCGTGTGCCGTCGCTGCCGGAGTAGCCGACGCCGCCGTAGTGCTTGCGGTACGTCGAGGTGTAGTACTCGGCCATCGCGGCGGCCGTCGGGCGCGGCGTGACGTACACGGAGGCGCACGTCTGGCAGCACAGGTTGCGCACCGGCATGCCAAAGCGGCCCTTTTCGCCGACCACGATGCCGGCGTGGTCGCCGCACAGCGGGCAGGGCACGTCGTCGGTCGCCTCGGGGATGTCCAAATCCATGGCCAGCGCTGAGCAACATGCGTTCCAGCTACCAGCGCCGCCGGCGCGCCCGCAGCAGCCAAAAATGCCCGCTTCTGCGCGCGTCAACCCGCTGACGCACGCCAGCCCGCTGACACCGCGTCAATCCGTTGGCTGCCCAGCCGCAGCCCCTCTAAGGCTTCATCACATCTCGGGCTGCCAAACTGCGGCCTGAATCGCAGAAGCTTACGTGGCGGCGCGGTGGCCCACGCTGTGCGGCTCGAGATTTTTTCACAGGGAGATCGGGAGATCGAGAGGCGAGCAGGAGCGCCTGATGCTCGTTCCAACGAGTCAATTGTGCTGGGTTCTGCCGCAGGCGGCTCTTCACACCGTCTTGGATGTCGCACTTGCGACATCGATTCTTCAATGATTCTGCGCCGTCCAGACGCCGGCATGACGTTGTCGCAAGTGCGACATGTCGTGTGCCCCGGCAGTTGGGATTGTTGTCGCCTCGTCTTTCTGCAAGCGCGGCACAATCCGGAATCATTTTCGATGTCGCACTTGCGACATCGTCATGCCGGTGAATCGGTACCGCGAAATCGTTCCACAAAGCGTGTCGCACTTGCGACACGCAATCGCGCATCGAGAAGCCTCGCGCTGACTGGGGGAAGTTTGGCGCCCGCTCACCTCGCGGACCTCACGTCCTCCCATACTCCCTGTGAAATCTCGAGCCGCTCAGGCTTGCGCGGCTCCGCTAGCGGAGTTAGCGGCTCTTGCCGTCGACGTGGCGTGTCGGCAGGGCTTGCAGGTCCACGTCGTCCAGACAGCGCACGTTGATGGCGCGCGTCTCGGCTCCGTCTTTACCGGTGCCACTGGCAAACGACTTGATGCCGCACACCGAGCAAAACAGGTGGTTGATCACCTTCGAGTTGAACCGATAGTCGGTCAAGACGTCGGTGCCCGACAGCAGCTTGAACTGCGCGGCGGGGACGAAGCGCAACATCGTGCCGCTCCGCCCGCACATCGAGCAGTTGCAGGTGATGGCAGGTTCGGTGAGGTCGACCGTGACCTCGTACCGAACCTTACCGCAGTGACAGCCGCCCGCGTACGTCTTCGCTTCCGCCATGCGCCGCAGCTTATTCGACGCTGAAGCGATGCACCATCACGTGCTTGTAGGTCTGGCCCGGCTTCAAAATTACTTGATCCTTCCAGGCCGGCACGTTGATGGCGTTGGGGTACTTTTGAGTCTCGAGGCAAAAGCCGTCGTATTGGTTGTACGTCGAGCCCTTGCCTTTGTTCGACCCGTCCAGAAACTTTCCCGAGTAAAACTGGATGCCGGGCTGGTCGGCCTCGAGCGTGAGCACGCGGCCTGACTTCGGATCTTTGACGCGCGCGGCCGGGCGCAGCTTGTTCGGGTCGCCGTTGACGATCCAGTTGTGGTCGAAGCCAATCGGCTTGCCGCCGACCGCTTCCAAATCCTTGCCAATCGTCTTCGGCTTGGTGAAGTCGTAGGGCGTGCCCTTGACCGGCTTGACTGCGCCGTCCGGAACCGGGTCGCCGTTGGCGACCGGCGCGCTCGGCGTGTACTGGTCGGCAAACAACGTCAGCTCGTGATCTTTGATCGTGCCGGAGCCTTGCCCGCCCAGGTTCCAGTACGTGTGATGCGCCATATTCACGATCGTCGGTTTGTCGGTGCTGGCCTGCATCGTCACGACGAACTCGTTCTTGTTGTTCAGCGCGTAGACGACACTGGCTTGCACGGTGCCGGGAAAGCCCTCTTCGCCGTCCTTCGACGTGTACGTGAAATGAATCTCGGGGCCGTCGGCGGTCTCGCTGGTTTGGGCATCCCAAATCACTTTGTCCCAGCCCTTTTTGCCGCCGTGCAGGTTGTGCGGGCCGTTGTTGGCGTCCAGCTTGTAGCTCTTGCCGTCGAGCTTGAACTCGGCGTTCTTGATCCGGTTGGCGATGCGCCCGACGGTCGCGCCGAAGTACGGCGTCTTGGCCACGTACTCGTCGAGGGTGTCGTAGCCGAGCACGATGTCTGCGAATTTACCGACCTTGTCGGGCACGTGCAGCTCGGTGACGATCGTGCCGTAGTTCGAGACCTTCAACTGAAGGCCGTTCTTGTTCGTTAGTGTGTAAAGCTGCACGGTCTTACCATCCACTTTGCCCCAATCCGTCTTGGCGACGGCTGCGGGCGGCTTGGGCTCGGGCACGGCTGCTTTGGGCTCGGCGGGAGCCGCGGCGGTTGCTACCGGCATGATTGCCGAGGGCGCGGGCGCGGGGCTCGTTGGTTCCACTGGCTGCACTTGGCTGCCCGAGCAACCGGCCAGAATTCCGAGAACCAACCCTAGACGCAGAAACCTCATGGCCATGTGAATGCCTCCTGGCGCACCTTACCAGCCGCTAAATGCATCGCGTCTAGGGTGACTCTACTTCATAGCGTTCGATTCGTCGGTGTCCGTCAGGCAAGCCGAAATCGATGCCCAGCCGGCCATCTAGCCGATCCGACGAGCTCGGCACGCTTCGTCGAACGGGCGGGGGCCGCGCCGAACCGCGACGAGCAACGGCGCCAGCGCTCGACTCGAGTATTCGAGTAAGCGCGCGGAGGTGCTGATTCACACTCGATATTCATCAACGCACGCGTCGGTGCGGCGGTTCGCAACTCTGATTGAATCGGTGTGGCTACGATGAGCTCGATACGCTAGCCTGATCGCCCCGAGATGAAGAATGGACCAAGCCGCTTCGTTTAGGTTTTTTCCTGCGCCACCGGCGCTCGCGGCTTTCGTTGAATACTTTTTTTGCAGCGAAGTGCCACGGGGCTTCGCGAGCTGCATGGACGGCAATCGCCTGCCCGAAGTTGAAGCGCAACTCGTATTTGTGATTGAGGACGCCACGCACTATCCCGACGGCCAGCAGCTGGGCGCTGGGTTTCGCGCATCGCTCTTCCTGCAACCGGCACATTTACAACTGGTCGCCGTTCCGGACAGCCTTTGTCAGGCTGTGGGCGCCTCCCTCCGCCCTGGCGGCCTTCGCATGTTGTTGCCCAGAGGCTCCGGAGATTTCACGGACACCCCTCGAATAGCGCTCGAACGCCTGCGCGGTGCCGAGGCGCGTGATCTTCTGGAACGACTGGTCGACGCGACGACCGCCGAAGCTCGCTACGCAATCCTCTGCGAATACCTGCTCGATCGCGCTCAGCGGGTCACCCTCCCCAGCCGACCACTCGTGCGCGCATTGGATTTGATTCGCATTAGCTTTGGCGAGCTTTCGACGGAGCAGCTCGCGGCGTCGTGCGGCTGTTCGAGTCGCTCGCTGCGGAGCGCGGCCATCGCCGAGACGGGGCTCGCTCCGAAACAATTGGCACGCGTGGCGCGCATCCGGCATGCGCTTGATCTGCTTACCCAACGTGGAGTGGCACTCAGCGAAGCCGCTTTGACTGCTGCGTTCTCTGACCAAGCGCACATGAGTCGCGAGTTCCGTGAATTGCTCGGTTCTACCCCCGTTCAACTCGGTCGGCGGATGCGCTCCACGCTCCCCGCGCATTCTGCGGAGCGCGATTTGTTGAGCACTGGCCTTCTCGTCGTGCCCAAGCCCAGCAGGCCGCAGACCTGAACCTCGTTCTTCCGATTTCTTCAAGATTGGCTTCTCGAGCCCCGCTATGAACGAGAAGCAATTGATCGAGAACGCCACGTGACCTTACGGCAGGTTACAAAACCGGGGTTTCCGGGGATTTCGTTGCCCTGACTTAATCCGTCCTCGAGGTGCCTGCACGAATTTACGCAACCGCACTCCGCGCCGACCGATGTGGATATTCTAGCCATGGCGCGACGCAGCAACCTTCCCGATTCGAGCTTGTCGCCTCGCTGTGGCGGCGACGACTGTCGTTGCGGCAGAGCGCCTGAATCGTGTGGGTTCCGCCTCGTGCAAATGTGGAGGGCTATACGAGGGGTTGTAGGCGTGTGCCTTTTGGCGCTCGGAGCAATCGCTTGCGGTGACGCCTCTTCGTCGACTGAGCGGGTCGGCGAAACGGCCCAGGCGTCGACGGTTTGCGAGCCCGTGTCGCCGGTTTTGGAGTGCGTAGCCCAACTCTCCGCGACGTCGTACGAGGCCCGGTTTGGCTACAAGAATCCGAACAACACCACGACGACCATCGCGGTCGGCAACGACAACAAGTTCTCGCCGGATCCCAAGAACCGCGGACAAACCACCAAATTTCTGAGCGGCCGCCAGGTCGACACCTTTCGCGTCACCTTCAACGGCTCGAATCTAGTTTGGACGCTGAACGGCAAGACCGCCACGGCCAGCAAGAGCTCGACGCGCTGTCCTGACAGTTGCAACCCGGCCACGGTTACGGACAACAACCCCTGCACCGCGGATAGCTGCAGCAACGGAGCCCCGAAGTTCACGCTGTTGCCCGTCGGAACGGCTTGCGCCGATGCCGACGTCTGTAACGGCGCGGAAACGTGTGATGGCGCCGGCAAGTGCAATTTGGGAGTTCCGCCCCCGATCAACGACGGCAATCCCTGCACGACAGACAGTTGTGACAAGACGACCGGCGTCGTTCACACGAAGGTGGCTGCGGGCACTACGTGCGCGGACGGCGACCTGTGTAACGGTGCGGAGATGTGCACGGCGCAGGCAGCGTGCGTGGCTGGCACCCCGCCAGCCGTGGATGACGGGAATCCGTGTACGACAGACAGCTGCCAAGCAAGCCTTGGGGTACGCCACGTCGCGCTCCCCAGCGGCTCCTCCTGTACGGACGGCAACGCCTGCAATGGCGCGGAGGCGTGCACCGCCAGCGGCAGTTGCGCTGCCGGTACCGCGCCAGTTTTAAGCGATGGCAACCCTTGCACGACGGATTCCTGCAGCCCTTCGACCGGGCCGGTGCATACGCCGCTGGCTGCGGGCACCAGCTGTTCTGATGGCAAGGCTTGCAATGGCTCAGAGAGCTGCAGCGCCGCCGGCCAATGCCAGACGGGGGCGCCGCCGGTCGTTAATGACGGTAATCCGTGTACCCGCGACAGTTGTGATCCGACTGCTGGAGTCTTGCACACGGCAGAAGTGGACGGCACCTCGTGCACCGACGCCGACCTGTGCAACGGCTCGGAGACCTGCCACGCCGGCGCTTGCGCTGGTGGCGTTGCGCCCGTCATTGACGATCACAATCCTTGTACAGTGGACACTTGCTCGCCGACGGCGGGCGTCCAGCACCTCGCCCTCCCGAAGGGTTCGGCCTGCGGCGATGCAAACGCGTGCAACGGCGCCGAACTGTGCGACGCGGTAGGCGTCTGTCAGCCAGGTGCGGCGCCAGCCAGCGACGACGGCAACTCGTGCACGAAGGACGGCTGCGACCCAACGACCGGTGTCTTTCACACGGCGCTCGCGGCCGGCACGGCTTGCTCCGACGCGAACGCTTGCAATGGCGAGGAGCAATGCAACGCGAGCGGCGCATGTGTCGCCGGCACTCCGCCTGCTCTCGACGACCAAAATCCGTGCACGGTCGACACCTGTGATGCAGCAAGCGGGGTGCGGCACGCGGCAGCGGTCGATGGCTCTTCGTGCGCAGACAGCGACGCTTGTAACGGCGCCGAGACGTGCAAAGCGGGCGCGTGTCTTCCCGGCGCTGCACTGATTGTCGACGACGGCAATCCGTGCACCGTCGACGGCTGTGACAGGGTCGCTGGCGTTACCCACGTTGCGGCCCCCGACGGCACGCTCTGTGCCGACGGAAATCGCTGCAATGGCGACGAGCTTTGCGGGGCGGGGCTTTGCCGGAGCGGAACGCCGCCATCGGTAGATGACAGCAATCCTTGCACGCTTGACGCTTGCGACTCACTTCAAGGCGTCACTCATCAGCCGGTGCCGTCTGGTTCGTCCTGCTCCAATGGCAATGCATGCGATGGGGTGGAGACGTGCAGCTCGAGCGGCAGCTGCGTGCAGGGTGCCGCGGCCCAAACCGATGACTCGAACCCGTGCACGCTCGATACCTGTGACGCAGTACTGGGCGTGCAGCACAGCGCAATACCCGGAACTCCCTGCCAAGACGACCTGAACGCCTGCAATGGCGTCGAGCTCTGTGACGCGTTGGCCAACTGCGTCTCCACGGGTGCACCTCCGATCGACGACGGCAACGCATGCACCGCCGACGCTTGTGATCCCCAAACTGGGCCCCAGCACGTGGCGATCCAGGTGCCAGATGACGGCAACCGTTGCACGCTCGCGCGTTGTGACGCCCACGCTGGTGTCGTGGTCGAGAACGCACCCTTTGGGACTTCTTGCGCAGATCAAGATCCATGCAACGGCGTCGAGATCTGCAATGAGGGCCAGTGTGTGGCGACGCCGGTCATCGGTTTAGATGACGGGAATCCGTGCACTATCGACCTGTGCGCCGGCAATGGCGTGGTCAGTCACAACCTGGCTCCTGTCGACACACCGTGCTCGATCGCCGGTTTCTGCGGAAATAGCGGGCGATGTGACTCCAGCGGGGCATGCAAGGGTGCGGTCCAGGGGGACCTGCTCGATACCGGCGATCCGTGCATCGTGGGAACGTGTGACCCGGCGACCGGTGTCGTCTCTGAAGTCGCGGCTCCGCCTGGTACGCCGTGCGACGACGGAGACGCCTGCACCACGGGCGACGGGTGCAACGCGGAGGGGCAGTGCCTGGGACGCTCAGATGTCTCAGGGATCGACGACCACAATCCTTGCACGTTGGATACCTGTGGGTCGGATGGGCACACGTTCCTCCCGGCCGGCGCGGCTTGTGGTGACCGGTCCTTCTGCGACAGCAACGGCTCGTGCGTATCCAACGACAACGCCGTATGCGACTTCCTCTGCCTTGCACAGAATACTAGCCCCTACGCTTCTGCCGAGCGACAGCGGTGCACTCAGCAGTGCATCGTTGACCTCACCGGTCTTTGTGCGCGTGAAGGCAAGGCCTACGCGGATTGTTGGGCACCGTACCAGGGGCAGCCGGTTACGGAGTATGGGGAGAAAATCGACCCGTACGAATGCCGTGCCTTGGCGAATGATCTCGAAAGCTGCCGAACGCGCTGCAAGGCACATCGTGGTGAGGATTCGGTCACAAACTACGCCGGCTCGGCGAATTACTCGCCCGGTTGCGTGACCTTCTCGTGCGGGTCAGCTCCGCAGACGCTTCAGAAGCAATTCGCGCCCGCTGGGACGGCGTGCGAACCAGTTGACGAGTGCAACGGACCCGCCGCCTGCGACGCGGCTGGGCGTTGCAGGCCGACAGGCCCCGAGGACTACAGCCTCAAGCCCTGTGCGGGCGTAGGCAAAGATCCCCCAGGCTACTGCTATGGGCACGTTTGTGTTTCGGACCCGAACCAGTACAACCCCTGCTACGACCCGGACCTCGACGCACCGCGACCCGATGGTACGTCGTGCCAAATTTCACTCTGTTCCACGACGGGGGTGTGCAAGCTCGGGCGCTGCGTCGCCACGGCGCTGGGGCAGGGCATCTCCTGCGACGACGGCAACCCGTGTAACGGCGTCAACACTTGCGACAAGTACTGGACTTGTCAGCAGGGTACGGTCATCAACCCCTCCGACGGCAACCCTTGCACGGACGATGCCTGCTCGGAGGGAGTGGTCAAGCATACCCCAGTCACCGCTGGTTCCTCGTGCTCGGACGGCAACGCCTGCAACGGCGCTGAGCAATGCGATGCCGCCGCGACCTGCCACCCCGGGACGACGCTGCCTCTTGACGACGGCAACCCTTGCACCAGCGACTCCTGCGATCCCGCTGGCGGCGCAAGGCATACCCCGGTCGCAGCCGGTACGGCTTGTGACAACACGACGCTGTGCGACGGCCGTGAAACGTGCGACGCCGGAGGCGTCTGCCGAGCGGGCAACGCCGTCAACACGGACGACGGCAACCCGTGCACCATCGACAGCTGCGATCCCATCCTCGGCGTGCTCCACGCTGTCGTGGCGGCACTTACCGCCTGCGACGATGCAACCGTTTGCAACGGTCGCGAAGTCTGCTCGGCCAGCGGGCAATGCCAGGCCGGTACGCCGCTGGCGCTCGATGACGGCAACCCGTGCACCGCCGATACTTGCGACGCCGCGCTCGGCGTTGGTCATGCGCAGCTAGCCGCCGGAACCGCGTGCTCTGACGGCAACGAGTGCAACGGCCTCGAGCAATGCGCTGCGAATGGCGCTTGTCAGGCCGGCTCGAGCCCGAATCTCGACGACGGAAATCCGTGCACGATTGACTCGTGTTCCGCCGCGTCCGGAATCAAGCACGCGGCAAGCCCGACCGGTACGTCATGCTCTGATGGTGACGCCTGCAACGGCAACGAGGCCTGCAACGCCGCTGGCGCTTGCGTCAATACGCCGCTGAGTGTTGACGACGGCAACCCGTGTACCGCTGACAGTTGCGATTCGTTGAGCGGCGTACGACACATCCCTATCGACACGCCTCAGTGTGCTGGGCTTGCCGGTTGGTCACGCCTTTTAAGCAGCCAACCGAGCCCGCGCGACGGTGCTGCCGGCGTGTTCATCGGCACCGGGGAGCTCTTGGTATTTGGCGGCAACAATGCTGGTGCCGTGCTGGGGGACGCTTGGCTGTGGAGCCCCACAACCCGCGCCTGGCGCCGCGCGGCGGCCGGACCCGATGCCCGCGCGGGAGCTTCGCTGAGCTATGACTCACAGCGCGGTCGGGCGGTGCTGTTCGGCGGCGTGAGCAGCGCAGCCGTCAGCGCCAACTATTTCAACGACGTTTGGGAGTACGACGCCAGCGCCGACACATGGACTCGCCGCAACGTTACTGGTAGCGCACCGGCCGCGCGCGCGTTCGGTGCCTTCGCGTTCGACGGGGCTCGAGGGCGTGCTGTCTTGTTCGGCGGTACCTCCGACAGTGCGTTTGGTGACACATGGGAGTGGGACGCAGCCGGGGGGCGTTGGTCACAGCTGGGGTCGAGCGGGCCCGCACCCCGCTACGGCGCAGCCTTCGCTTTCGATCCGAACGCACGCAGGTACGCGTTGTTCGGCGGGTCGCCCAGTAACGCGACTGGCGCGCTGGTCGATACGTGGACGCTGAGCGCAGACACGGGTCAATGGCAGCAGCAAGGCGGCGCCGGCTCACCGCCCGGCCGTGCCGGCGCGTCGATGACCTTCGATCCCACGGCGGGTCATCTGGTTCTGTTCGGTGGCACCGGCATCGCGAGCGCGAATCTCGACGACACGTGGGAGCTCGACGGCCAGACGGGCGCCTGGTCAGTCGTGGCTACTAGCTTCTCGCCTCCGGCGACGACTGGCGCCGTGCTTGGCTTCGATCCGCAAGCGGGACGCACAGTTGTCGCGAGCGGTATTACCTACTCGTCCAGCGGCCGCTTCACGCCACAATCGAGCAGCGTGTGGTCGCTCGATCGCGTCGCTGCACGCTGGACGGAACGCTCGTCCGAGATCGCACCGCCGTTGCTGCGGCGTGGCGCGGCGTTCGATTCGACTCGTCAGAAAATCGTCGCGCTCGGCACTGCACCGCCGCCCAGTCGTTCGTTGATGTGGGACTTCGATCCGCGCAGCTACGAGTGGAGCGCTCGAGATATCGCAGACGTGAACGCGCCGTTCAACTTCGGTGTCTTTCGTGAACCAGCGAACGGCACAAACTCACTCGTCTACTCAGCGACGCGAGACCGCGTCTTTCAGTTGAAGTCCAAGTATCTGGCAGCATGGGACGGTCAAGCCTGGGCTCAACGCTGCGCGTTTGCCCCAGACAGCCCTGTCTGGGACTTGTCCAATCCTGCCGTCGCCTTCGACGGAGGGCTGCAAAAAATCCTCATCTCCGGCGGTGTTCATGGCCTGACTCTCGGTCAACCGCTGAGCTACGAGGTCTACAGCGTCGACCTCGACACGTGTGCGACACAACATCTGACGGTCGGCTTCGCTCACCCTGCCGCTCGCGTCGACGCGGTGGCCAGTTGGGACTCTGACCGGCAGCGCCTGAACTTGTTCGGCGGTAGCGCGCCCGACCAGTTTGGTCGATTGACCTATCAGGGCGACACTTGGGAGCTGGATCCCGCTGCCCAAATCTGGACTCCGATCACCGGGACCGGTCCGGCCGCGCGTGGCGATGCCACCTCGGTCTACGACCCGACGCGTCGCCGTCTCATCCTCTACGGCGGTCGTGACGACCTTGGCGCGCGCTACGACACGTGGGAGCTCGATCCCGCGGCCAAGAGTTGGAAGCAATTGTCGACGGCCGGCCCCAGTCAGGGGGAGGATGCCGCGCTTACGTTCGACGAGGCCCGCAAGGCGCCGGCGTTGGTCAGCACCGCGGGCGCGGTGTGGCACCTGATGGCAGGCGCCTGGGTTGCCGATCTGAATCCAACCACTCCGAGCGCGCGCAGCGGGTTCAGTGGTGGCTGGGGCCCAGCGAGTCAGCTGGCGGTGCTGTTCGGCGGCACTAGCGGCGACGGCCAGCGTGATTTTCTGGGAGATCTGTGGATTTGGCGGGATGGCTGGCGTGGCGTCTATCCGGGCAGCAGCGGCAGCTCACTGAGCGCGTATGGGCAGGGCTCGCCGTCAACCCGCGCGGGTTACAGCGTGCCGGCTGGCAGAACCGGCCACGTCTTGGCCACGGGTTTCGTCGACGCCAGAGGAACCTCGCCCAAAGACGTCGCGGTGCTTTTCGGTGGTGAAGGCGCCTCCGATCAGTTCCTCGGCTTGTTCGGCGATACCTGGACGCTCGACCTCACCACGTTGCAGTGGACGCAGCTCAAGCCTTCGACGCCCCCGCGCGCCCGAACCGGTCACGCGATGTCGCCGTTTCCCACTCGTGGTTACCTCTTGTTCGGGGGCCTCGGTCGCGATCGCTTCAGGACGAACTCCTCCGTCGACGAGCTGCGCGACACCTTCTTCTCCGACACGTGGGTATGGGAGCTCGGTACGCTTGGGTGGCGACAGTTGGCCGCCGATGGCCCGTCGGCGCGCTACGGGCACGCGATGGCGACCGACGAGGTCACCAACGAAGTGATCCTCTTCGGTGGGCGTGACGCGAGCGGCGTGTCGGGAGAAACCTGGCGTCTCAATCTGTCGAACAGCTCCATCACCGCCGTTTGGCAGAAGCTGTCACCACCGACGTCACCGCTGCCCCGCTTTGGCCACAGCATGAGCTGGGATCCGGTACGCCACCGGATTGTGCTCAGCGGTGGCGAGGGCGCCGGCGCCGGGCAAAGCTTCGCGGACACCTGGGAATGGGATTCGCCAGGTCAACGCTGGGTGCTACGCAACATCCAACCTCTCGAAGGCCGGGCCGGCCATGCGTCGTTCTACGATCGCAAACGGAGCCAGCTGATCGCCTTCGGCGGATTCTCGCACCGCGACAACGGGCAATTTGCCCTCACGTACGGTGACACACTCGCCTTCTTGCGCGCCGAAAACGCTGACCCGACGAGCGGGTTCCTCAACGGCACACGCTGCACGACCGGGACAGAGTGCGGCTCTGGCCTATGCACGGACGGCTTCTGCTGCAATTCGACCTGCACCGGCCAGTGCGCGGCCTGCGACGTGGCTGGCGCTCAGGGTACGTGCACTCCCGTCGTCGGGGCTCCCCACGCCGGCAGGACGGCCTGCGGCTCGAGCGGCGGGGAGTGCGCCGTTCAGTGCAACGGCGTTGATGCCACGAAGTGCAACGCGCCGCCCGCGGGTACGCCGTGCGGTCCGGACGCCGGCTGCTCCGGCGACAGCACGATGATCGCGTCCAAAGGTAGCTGCGATGCGACGGGTGCCTGCGTCTCGCCGGAGATCTCGTGCGGTGGCTACATTTGCTGCGACGCCGCGCGCTGCTCGGGACCGCACGTCTGCCTCACGGATTGTCAGGGCCAGGACAAAGCGTGCGCGATTGGCTACAAGTGCATACCGGCAGGCCATCGTTGCTACAAGCCGACGAAGATCATCAGTCTTACGTCAACGCCCGCGGTCGCCAAGGTGGGAGTGCCGATGACGATCAATGTCAGCGCGAGCGAGCCCAACACGACCTTTGACTACCGCTATTCCTATTCCTCTGCGCCGGACGACATCTTCCCGATGGACTGTTCGGGCAGTAGTTGCAGCTGGACTCCAGCAATAGCCGATGCAGGTAAGACCGTGACTTGGGAGGTGACGGTCGGGGTCACGGGCACGAGCTACAGCGACGACACCAAGACCTTGACGCTCACGGTGCAGCCATGACGGGCAAGATGCGCAAAGGTTGGGTGACGCTCGTTGGCTTGGGGCTCACGGCGTCGGCTGTCTTGCTTAGCAGCGGCGGGCGCAATACGACGACCATCGTGGCCTCGGTCGTCGGCCGCGTCCCGCAAGCGAAGCCTGCGTTGACGTTCGAGGGCACCGGCTTCATCGCTGCGAAGAACCGCAGCTTCATCGCGGCGGGTGCCGCTGTGCAAAAGGGCGCGCCCGCAGCCCAGGTTGTCACGGTCACGGCTCCGCCCCGCGCGAACGGATCTTTTGAAATCGGGGACGCACAGGGCAGGGCGCACGGCACTTTACGGCTGGTCGGCGCGGCGCGCGAGGAGGCGCATGTCGAACAGGGCGCTCTGGTCTATCCGAGCGCCTACCCGAACGTCGACGTCGTGTTCGCGCGCGATCCTTCGCATCTTGAGTTGGCGTACGTGGCGCAAACGACGCAGCTCCCGCCGTTGGCCCTCGCCGTGGGCGGCGAAGAGACGGAGCTCACGCTCGACCGAGCGACGGGTGCTGCGGTGTTGCGCGCTAGGGACGGCAAGCCCGCGCTGCGCGCCGATCCCCCAGTGGCCTTCGACGCCGCAGGGCAACGGCGTGAGGGCGCCTACGTCCTTGCTGATGCTCACACGCTGCGGATCGAGTTGAGTCTCGAGGGATTGACGCCGCCGGTCTTGATCGACCCAGCCTTCTACATCCCGTTTTGGACGCTCGACGAAGACGGCCGCAGCCCCGGCAACGTCGCGTACGATTCGAAGCGCCAGTCGCGCGAAGCGCAGATCGTGCTGAACACCGCGAGCGGCAAGCCCTGGTTGATCCGGCCGGCTCGGTCATTGCAGCCGCGACATTACGACGAGCTGCTGGGCGCCGAGCGGCCCGAAGAATGGTACTCGCCCATCTCGGCAACGCTGCGCGTGTCGGGCAGCAACGGCCCGCCAGCGAACCCGCTGCTCGCTCAATACTTGCAGCGGACGGTGGGCGTCGAAAGCGAGACCTACGAGTGGAGCGACGATGGCTGGCACCTGTTGCCGCACACCAATCTGCCGGCTTTCGTCGATCCTACCTTCGCCTTCGCGACGGGCCGTGGGCGAGCCGTCGCCATCGGTGGTCGCTTGCCCGCTGCCACGGAGCAGAACGCGTTGCTCGCGGCTTCCGAGATCTACGAGAACGACGGCACCGGCTGGACAGCGAAAGGTGTTCCTGGTGGGCCGCCGCCGCGCGTGCGCGCCGCGTCAGTCGGCTTCGGTTCGAAGATCGTGCTCTTCGGCGGTCGCTCGCTGGGCACGCCTGGAGATCTGCTGAACGACACCTGGACCTACGACGGGTACGCCTGGCAAAAGGTTCCAGTCAGCAATCCGCCGCCGGCGTGCGAGTCGTCCCAGTTGATTCATGATGCGCGTCGTGATCGCATCGTGCTGGTTGGCGGCAACTGCTCGTTTGATAGCCTGCCTTTCAACCCTTCGGACACCGATGGCTTCCGGCTGTGGGAGTTCGACGGCACCGATTGGACGCGCCGGTTCGATATCGACGACGCCGCCCTGCCGCAATCGTTCCGACTCCGCCACGGCGTGGCGGCCGCTTGGAACCCCGTGCGGCGCACGACGATGCTGTTCGGGGGCTTCGTCGACGTGACGGAGCTGTGCACGCTCACGCCGACTGATCTTGCCACGCAGCGCTACCAGGCCAACCTCGACATCTACGTGAGCGGCAACTCCACGCGCAAGGTTCAGCTCGAGAAGTCGGGCTGCTGGGGTGGCTACGTTCACGACACTTGGGAGTGGGATGGCACGACCTTGCGCGCGCTGACGCGCGTCGCGTACGGCGCATCAGTTGCCGATCGCTGGGCGTACCTGCCGATTTTTCAGCAGGTCGCGGCGCAGATCCCGCCGCCGTCGGCCGGCGTCGGCAACGTCTCGCCCGCCACAACGACCAAACTCTGGCCGTGGCGCTACGATTCCCGCCCGGGTCATTTCGCGCAACGCTCGGTGCTGGAACGAAGCGCCGCCCAGCCCGGCGTGCCGAACGCGTCGCCAGTCACGTCCGGCGGACAAGTCGCGGTGGCGGCACTGTCCGGGCCGAATGTCATCATCTCTCCGGTGTTTGCGCCGACCGCGCGCCCGCAATTGGTGGTGAAGCCGGACGGCAAGCTGCTCGTATTCTCGTCGGACGATGGCCATGTCTTCGAGACCGATCTGACTTCTTGGACCGTGCGCACCCCGTCGAGCAACCCCTTTGCTGAGGGGCAAAACGACTTTTTTGCTGCTACCTTCGATTCGGCACGCCAAAAGACCGTGCTGTTCGATCCAGCGACGGGTGTGACGTGGGACCACGACAACCTAGTTGGTTGGAAGCGCATGCAGACGGCGGGTTCGCCTGGGGTCTGGACTCAGCCGCCGTGGTTGCGACTGATCCGAGATGTCAGCACCTCTTCCGTTGCCCCGACGTTCGCGAGCTTGCCGCGGATGACCTATGACCGCGCTCGCGCGAGCACGCTCATGCTGTATCGCGACTCCCTCTGGGAGCTGAATGGCTCGACCTGGACGCCGCGCACGCTGCCAGCAGCGCTGCGTGGCTGCCAAGCCGCCTCGTTGATCACGTTCGATGGGGTGCGCAATCGCACCGTGGTTGTCGGTTGCCGCGTACCCGCGCAAACTTGGGAATGGGACGGCAGCGCGTGGCTTGGCCCGTTCGCGAGCCCGTTTCAGGACAAGGTCACGCGCCAGTTCCCCTCACAAAGCGCCTACCTCAACTTCAAGGCGTCGCTGCAGCTCGATGTTGTGCACCCGAACGCGCTCTTTGAATCGCCCACGCTCGGCGGCGTCGGCATCATCGACGGTTCTGGCACGCTTCGGATCTGGAAGGGAACCGAGTGGACCGCAGGCGCTTCGTTCGGCGATCCTGTCGATACCGACGCCTGGACGAACTACAACCGAAATCTGTCCAGCGGCCCGAGCTACAACACGCCAACGGCCTTCTATCCGCCGGTCATCGAAGACTTTAGCGCCAACCGCTTGCTTGCTTTCCGCGACGGAATTCGCGCCACGCGCGAGCTCCCCCTGACGCCCCCGATCGCGTCAGCCTGGCAAGATGCGTTCGTCGGCACAATCACTGCCGGCGGGGTCAACGGCGTCGCAACCGTGCACCCATTCCCGCTCGAGCTGCTGCCGTCCGACTGGATCACCTCCCAGGGATACTACGACCCGGCGACCGTGGTGGACATCAGCGGCAATCCTGCGACGCGAACCTTCGACAAGTCGTTCACGAATCTCTATTGGCCGTTCCGACTCTTGCCCGACCCGACCACGCACCGCGTCCGCGTGCTGACCGACCGCGGCATGTTCTGGGAGCTTGGCAGCGAGCGCATCGGCGCGCGTGGTGATCAATGCGTGACCTCCCAGGACTGCAGCGGGCAAGACGTCTGCTCGCAAGGCGCGTGCTGCGCCCAAGCGTGCGACGGCCGCTGCCTCACCTGCAACGGCGCCCACCCCGGCACCTGCGAAGCCGTCCCAGCCGGCGCCCCCGATCCCAAAAGCACCTGCGGCACCGGCGAATGCGCCGGCGTCTGCTCCGGCAACGTTCAAGAATCGAACGGCTTCCCGGCTTCTAGCTGCATGTACCCAGCAGGCCGCTCGTGCGGCAGCGGATCGACATGCAACGACGGCCAGCTCTCCGGCTCCGCGTGCTCCACGACCGGCCCAGGCGTGAGCTGCAGCAACGGCCAGGTCACCGGCGGCGGCACCTGCGCAACCAACGGCCCCACCTGCGTCGCGGGTCCGCCCACCGCTGTCGCCTGCGGCGGCGGCCTCAAATGCGCCGACGACGCCCACTGCAAGCCGGCCTGCTCATCAGCCGCCGACTGCCAAACCCCCAACCAGATCTGCGCGCCAGATGGCAAGAGCTGCATCTCGGACGGCAAGGTCTGCCACAACAACGGCGAATGCCCGAAGTTCAACGACTGTGCGGCCGACGGCTTGAGCTGCAAGCCAGACGCTGTGTTGGCGGCGGCCACGGCGCGAGGCGTGACCGCTTCGACGTGGCAACCCGAAGTCTCGCGAGATCCAGAGCAGCTCGCTGCCTACCTCAAGACGTTGGGCTATCCGGAGGACTCGCAGGGGCGCATCGTGCTGGACACGCTGGAAATGAGCTCGGCAGAGATGCGTTTCAACCCTAAGCACAAGACCCCCGTGACCGGCTTCAGGCGCTGCATGGATCACATCGACCAGTGCCGCTTCGAAACCAAGAAGCTCGATGAATGCGTCGCGGCAGCGCCTCGTTGCGAGACGGACACGCCGTGGCTCGATGACCCGGGCGGCTGGGACTGCTGCCCGGGTCAATGCCTGACTGACTATTTTGCTCGCCGCGCGACCAGGTCAGGTGGCCAGGTGATGGTCGATCTTTCGGACGGCGCTTGCTACCCGCATTTGACCGAATATCTGGAGGCGCCATGAAAAAAATTGGCTTGGCAGTCGTCGCGTGCTCGGCGCTAGCGCTCTTGATGAGCAGCAGTGCTCGAGGGTGGGACTCGGAGCGGCGCAACCGCCTGCGCGCGTTCCCTGCGCACGGTGAGTACTTTTTGCAGGACAACAGCCGGAGTGTCCGTCAAGGTGAGCGCAAGGTCGAGACGGCTTTCGTTCAAGATGGCATCGGCGGACAAGACCCGGCCAGCGTTGGAGTGCCAGCGAATTTACAGCTTCTGACCTGCAAGCCAGAGTTCCTCGATCCGACGCAACCGAGCTCCTTCGGAGACCTGAGCCAGTGCGACACTACGGGACGCACTGGCGACAGTAGGTGGCCTTGGGCGGAAATCCGCAAACAAGGTGATAGCAGCCACGCGAGTGAGCACTACAGCATCGCCAAGGCGGCTGCCTTGCGTGCGGGCCTGCTGGAGACCACGATCTTCGAACCGTTTTGGTTGCGCTACCCGACGAAGAACGGCTACATGGCGTCTCCTATCAACGGCGTGACGGCCGCTGGCACGCCGTACCTGGTGGGGCAGAGCTACCTGCCAAGCGGGGGCGAGCCCGGCAGCGCCCACGCTGCGCGCAGCATCTCCCTGCTCGAGATCGCGCAGCTGCCCGATCTTTCCAACAGCCTCGCCGACTTCGCGATGGGCAACGAGCGCTGCCCGTTGTCAGGAGCCGATACGATGTTTGCCGGCGAATTCAACGACGCTTGCCACGAGTTCCGCGGGGCGATGGGCCCGGTGAACGTGACGCATTTCAAGCCGCTCAATCGGGCGATGTGGCGCCACTACCACAAGCTTGCGCTCGAGCACGTGGGGCAATGTAAGGCGCTCAAAGACAGCTTGGATGAGCGCTTCTACCAGGAGTACGCGTACACCTGGTTCGACGACAAACCGTTCTCCAACTACTACACCGAAGCGCACGAGTGCGTGCGCGAAGCGATGATGTACGAGATGTTCGGGCAGCATTTCCTGCAGGACGCCTGGTCCAGCGGGCACATGTGGAGCCGTTGGGGACATACCTCGCTGACACAGTTTCCGAGCACGCTTCGCGGCGAAGATCCTGACGAGATTCCGGCCGCCAACCTCGCGCCACGCCAAGCTCTGATTGCCGGCATGGTTGCTGCTGCGACGGGTATGGTTCACGGGGCCAAGGCATTGGTGCAAGGAGCGCTGCGCGAGAAGCAGTATCCCTCGGAGCTCACGGAGTCTCGTCTTATTGACGACCCGATGTGTGGCCCCACCTATTTCGACGACATTGGGCAGGAGCAGCCCAAGTACATTGAATGGTCGCTCAACGGAGTGCGGCACCCAGCTGGCGGCGACCTGTTCTGGTGGCCGGAACGGCCTGACGCCCCGAGCGTGTACCAGAACGATGCGTTCAATGACCAGCGCGACCACATGCTCAATTGCAGTGGCAAGTCGATGCTCGAAGTGTTCGATCAGGCCGAGGGGTTGTTCGGTACTCCTGGGGTCACGCCCTTCACGGGGGCCATCCGCGACATCGCAAATGTCGACTCCGACTATTGCTTTGGCCAGCTCGCCACCAACGCGTCGATGCTGGCTGGTGTGGGAGTCTCCAACGCTGCCTACATCTACGATCGGACCAACACCGCTATCGTGAGCCTGAAGTACGTCGCGAACCAGATCATCAACGGGTTGGTTGGAGGGGTAGCATTCCCGCGGTACCTGACCGAGGCCTACGCAGACGACTCGCCTGAGCACGCGTTGGCCGAGGACCGCGACAAGTTTCTGGCCAGGATTGCCGATCGTTTCTCCATGGATATTGGCAGGCTCCGCGACGTCTACGCCTTCAACCTCGAGAAGGATGAGTTTGGGACGGAGTCGGCCCGCGGCTTGTTGGGTCAGGAGGGTGAGAAGTCGAACATGCTAGGCGTCGAGGCCATGGACGAGCCCAACCCCAACGCGGAGCCGCCCGTAGAATACCTCGATCATCTCCTGCCTCCGGAAGATCTGACCGCCAATCCATGGAAGAAGGCGATGTCGCAAATGCTTTGGCGCGGCAATATCAAACGGACTTGCCAAGAGAGCACTTTCGATAACGCAGCGTTGCTGAATCGGCTGCGCTTGGCCTGCATTCGCGGCGCAGAAGGTACGGGTGATCCAGATTCGTGCACGGAGTGCACCTACCGAGCCGAGGCGCTGATTCCGTGGTGCTCGTTTTCCGGCACCCAGGCTCCCGTCCAGCCCTCGCGCTGCGCGACAGCGGGCGCCTTCGAAAACACAGGAGCTCCAGCCGGTCTCCCCGAATGGTGGTTCGACAACAACGGGCGCTACAATTCAGAGGCGCCGGGCGATGTTTCGGACGGCTCGGGCGACCTGTGTGCCTCCTCGTACTACGTCGCCATGGCGTGGTGCAGCGGAACCTCGATATTGCCGTCGACTGCCTCGGAAGACCCCGAATGGGTGACGCATACCGATGTGACCAGCGAGGTGCCGTGCCGTTACCCTGACGGCTCGTCCCATACGGAGTGGTACGGTACGCAACATAAACGCAAGGGCAGGATTCTGTGGGAGCCTCGACCGTACGATCCCGAGCTGTACACTCCTCCAGATGACCAGGCGTTCGTGCCCATCTATGAGTTCTTGCCCGGACCGTGGCTGCCGAGGATGGTTACCGCTCAGCACGAGGCCATCACCTTTGTGCCGGGTGCCGACCCCTGCAATGCGGCTCAATCGACGTTGTCGCGTGGCGACTTGGAAATCATCGCGAACAACGTCTCGCCCGCTGATAGCCACGAGCAGAGCTTGGCGTATCATGACGGTCCGACGGTGCCTCGTTGCGGTCTGCAGCAGCGGATCAGCTGGTGGTACGGCGCCAATGCAGACTGCGCCAGCGTCGCGCAGACTCTCAACTTCTCACCTCAGGCGATGAACGTTCACGTTGATGCCACGGGTGAGCTCATGCAGGAGTATACCCTCAAGGAGGGCGTTGGTTGCTACGTCCGAGAACCTCGCAAGTTCGTAGGCGGGTGCACCACCGGCTCGCGTGCAACTTGCAACGCTGGCTGGCAATGCGTGTCGGGTGGGGACATGCCGTCGATTCACAGAGTGGAAAACCCGCCGGCGCTTCCGTACTGATTGTGCGCCGCGCTGGTTGAAGAAAGTCGTGCATTCAGGAGGCTTCACGCGCCTTGCTATCCCCGGGACCGCCGCGATGGTAAAGCCCTCGGGGCGTGATTCCTCGAGTCTGGGTCTGCACGGATCAGCCGCTCGCGCTCGAGCTTCTGTCCAAGCCACTCCACCCCCTCTTGCTCCTCGCTCTGTTGATGCTGTGGGGTTTTCTCAAGGTCGCGGAGCGTCCGCGAGCGGTCACGGCAACGCTTCGCGCACTCGGGGTGCTCAGCGGCACGCTCGTGTTCCTCGCGGTAGCTTTTTTTGCGGTAGCGTGGTTTCTGCGTAGCTTCTTCGATCCGACGCCGGTGCTCTCTTCGGCTCGCTGGGCTTGGGCGGTGGCTGGGCCGATTGCGCTGGCGGTGGCCATATGGCGAGCGAGGAGCACTCTCGTTTTCCAAGCGAACGACTCTCCCGAATCTGGACAGGCCGAGGACCCGACGACCATGGAAGCCTCACCGCTCGTCCCCGCGGTCGTCATCTTTCTATCCTTCGGGCTCAGCGCGCTCATCGTGGCGGGCTATGGGTCGCCCGATGCCAATAGCGAAGGTTTGTCCAGTATCCCCTACCGCTTGTTCGAATGGGGAGTAGCCGACGAGCTGGGGCCGGCTACGGACGAGTGCTTGGCTCTGCGCGCCATCGAATACGGGACGCTCGATCGCATCGGTCTCGAGGCAATGAATGAGTTGAGCTTTCGGAAGGGGGCGGCCGCGGCGGGCGTCCGAGCCCAACTGGATGTCTTGCGCGCCCACTGGCCCCCTCCCCCGAAATCCACCACCGACACTGGTATTGAGTTCCTGCTCGGCGTGCTAGCGCGCTACGGAGATACATCGACGGTCAAGGCCTGGGAGAAACTCGACTGGAGGCAAACCCAAGACAGCAAGAAGCCGCTGGAAGTACTCACTCCTTGAACCACGCAAGCGCGGCGGCAGCAGTGCGCCAACGGGAAGATCTCAACCGGCGGCACCATTGCCCGCACCCGAAACCCGAGAGCGCCACCCTGCCACGGCTAGGCTGAACGAGCTGGAATGACGACCAACGCGCAATTCGAGACTTGCCAGGCGCACGGCCTGCATTTCGATCCGCGTGTAAGCACGGGTTGCGTGCTGTGCCGGCGGTCCGAACAGCCGCCGGCCGAAGCGAGGGCGTCGCGGGGTAGGCGACTACGCTGGCAGGAGCTGGGCATCGCGCTCGCATTGGTCGGTCTCACGTTCGCGATCGCGTTCGGGCTGTGGCGGCGCGGCAACCGAGTTGGGTCCGCCGCTTCGGACAGGAATGCAGGCACGAACGCCTTGTCAAGCTCCGGTCCTCCAACGCTCAAACGTCCGCCTGCGGGAACCTGGACGTTCCTGGCCTCGCCGGATCTGCTGCCGCTGCAAGCAGACGGGCGCAGCTGCGACAGTGGCGATGAAGCCGCCTGCTCGCGCCTCATCGCCAAGTGCAAAAGCTCGGGCGCTTATCCTGCGAAGCCATACGGCGCGGACCATCCCAGCCATCCCCTGGAAGCCACGTGCGGCGCCGTTTACGACATTCTGTTGAAGCGGTGCCGGCGCGATCAAGTGGAGGCATGCACCGAACTCGGCCAACGTAGCATCAGCTTCCGAGAGCGCGCATGCAAGCTCGGCGATGCCGCGTCGTGCGCCAAGGTCGTGGAGCACCCCGAATTCGTTGCCGAGCAAGAGGCTGCTCTTGCCCTGAGTCGTTGCGAAACGGGCGATAGCGCGACCTGCATGCGACTGGCTGGTGAACGCGAGGCACGTAGTCCCCCCGATATCGAAGGCGCCGACGAGCTACGACGTCAAGCGTGCCGCCAAGGGCACCGACCCGCCTGCGACGACCTGGACGAACGCGCCGCTGAGGTTCCGCGTCAGGCCACGCAAGATTGCGAAGCGGGACGGTACGAGGCTTGTCGATGGATGCAGCGCTACGCTATGCAGTCGCCCCGGGGCGGACCAGCTCAGGCGGAGGAGTTCCGGCGTCGTGGCGTCGCCATCGTCGGGCGAAAGTGTGAAGCGGGTGATCGCCAGGCGTGTCGCGACCTAGACATCGAGCTGATGAGCGCGGGCGGCGAGCAATCCCAACGCAGCCAAGCTCGGCTCGACACTGCCTGCCGCGGCCACGACGAACTGTCGTGCTGGGCGCTGGCCGTGATGTTCAGCGTGGCAAGAGGCAGGCCCGAGCTTCAGAACCGCACGCTATCGCAGCAGTACTACGCGTTGGCAGTGCCGCTCAGCGAAGCAAGCTGCGCTCAGGGAGACGCAGATGCATGTGAAAGAGCCGCGTCGTGCTACGGCGCCGGCTTTGGCGTCGAGATGGATCGCGCGAAGTCCGACGCGTTGCGAGCACGCTCCATCCATCTCGGCAAAGCGAACTCTCCTTAGCGAAGCTAGGCAGGCTCGCGTAACAACCTCTTCGCAGCGGTCTTCGCCGCCGAAGCCCGAACCGGACGTGATGACTACCCAATAACATGTCGATGCCCGACGACCGTCAGCCCTCGCCTGAGAGAAGGAGGCGCAACGTCCGTCGTGTCGGGGCGTTGTTGCTAGTCGTTCTGGCCGTGCTCGTCGAAAGGCGTGTGCCGCTCAGCGAACCGGATTCTCATGCCAGGAGGGGAAAAGCTGTAGCTGTGTGGCGAGTCAGACTGCCTCCGGCACCAATGCTTGCAGCGGGAGTTACAACTGTTGCGCCTGGCACGCGACGAAGATCAGCGTGCTCGCGGACGATCCGAACAAGGGCGGCGAGTGGTGTGCGTGCTGGAATCCGGGGCCTCGTGAGTCCTGCACGGCCCAGAAATTCGAAGGTACCGAATCACAGCCCACGCGATTGCTCCGGCGCCCAACAAGTTGCCCGCCAGGGCTCTGGGATCATGCGGCAAGCCTAGCGCGCAGCGTCCTTGGTAGCGATCGCAGCCCGTAGACGAGAGGATTGGAGAATCATGGTACCGAGGGTCTGGACCTGCGTCGAACCGCCGGTGCTGTTGCGGCTGTTGGCCATGCCTTTACACCCGCTCGCCATCCTGCTGCTCTTTGCGGCGGCTTTCGCGTCGCTGGCGCTGGGTCGGGAAGCGCTGAGCAAGGCGCTTCGGCGAGTGGCGGTTGTGGCATTGCTTGCGCTTTTTGCTGCTCTCCTTGCCTTTGGCATGATGGCACTGGCTCTGGTGAAGACCCACTCTAACCCGACGTCTGTCCTGAGATTCGCCCCGTGGTTTTGGAGCACTCTGGGTCCAATCGCACTGACGGTCGGAGTGTATTTCTGCCGCGTGCCGCGCGAGGGCTTTCGGAAGGCTCTGCTGGTACGAGCTACGAACCTCGGCTTGGCGAGGAGAGCCGCGAATCTTTGCGCCTTCCTGCTTGCCGCGCTCGTCGCGCTACTGATTGCGGGTCGGAGCGTGATCACCGACGAGCATCAAGGGCTGAGCGCGCCTTATCGTACTTTCGAATTTCTGTTGCCTGATCAGATCGAAAGCATCGCTTCGGATGAGTGCTTGGCCGCGCGGGTGCTGGAATACGGACCGAAGGACCCGTATGTTGGAGAGAAGGCAGCGTGGAAGCTAAAAGCTCGAGGTAAATCGGCGGCTGATGGGGTCGCCAGTCGGCTCAACCAGACGCGAGCCGACTGGCCCCCTGAGCCCAATGCTGTAACCGAAAGCGGGATCCTGTGGTCGCTGGACTTTCTGCACAAGCAGGACGCGGACGCGAAGGCTGTCAGCTGGAACGACATACATTGGAAGAACGAGCTGGAACGGTTGAACAGGTCGCACTGGACCCTGCGCGATGCCCATTGGCTGTAGCCCCATGAGACTGGCAGCGCAGCTACCTTCACCCAGGTCACGATCGCCTCTTCGAACGGCACCCCGCTCGGCAATGCGGCAATGCAGCGCCTTGGGCCGAACGTCCGTCGTATGCACGTAAGCGTCGTGACTGCGGCGGCCCCTTATTTGGACCTCCAATTCTTAGGTGCGCAGCCCGTTGAGCGACGAGCCGGACCGCCTTGTTGAACCAGCGCCACTTGGTCGGACGGGCGGACAGGCTGCGGAGGTCGCTATTCGATGCGACGGTCAGCGCTCGCCGAAGCCAGCGGCCTCCGACACGGCGTCGTCGGTCGAAGTCTGGGCGATTGCCAGGCGTTGACCCGGCAATATTTCGGGTGGCCGTCAGGCCGGTTGGCTACACCGCGGCCGTCCGACCGGCTAACGAGCGCCTTGAGAGCTCACCGAATCCGGAGCGTGCACCGGGTCGAGCGCGCGGCGTTGGCCGGATGCTTGCCCTAAATCTAGGCGCCGCGACTCGGCCGCCAACGCGCTGATCAGCGTCCGAATGTCGTCGAGCGTGTTGTGCAGCGACAGCGTGATGCGCACACCGGCCTGACCGCGCGGCACGATCGGAAAGAACGCCGGGCAAGTGTAGATACCGTAGTTTTCACGCAAGCCCTTGATCATCGAGAACGTCTTCTCGGTCGTCCGGCAGCGGATGAAGAAGATCGGCGAGGCCGAGCTGTCCTCGAACGGCACGTCGTGCTGGTCGGCGAGCGCGAGCGCAAGCTGAATGCGTTCGGCGAGCGCCTGCTGCAAAGTCGGCAGCTCGTCACTCAAGTGCAGCTTGGCCGATGCGACGGCGGCGGCCAACAGCGGCGGTTGCAGCGGACCGCCGAACACCAACGGCCCGCCGGCGCGGCGCACCTGTCGGGCAAGCTCCTTGCTCGGCAAGATCAACGCGCCGCCGCCCGCGGAGAACGCCTTGTTCAGCGACAGCACGCCGACGACGCGGCTGCGATCAGGCAAGCGCTCGAGCGCGTAGCCGCGACCATGAGTACCTGCCCACGAGGTGGAGTGAGCGTCGTCCACGTACAGGTGCAGTGCCGGATAGCGTTCGAGCAAGCCGCGCAGCGCCTCGATCGGCGCGAAGTCGCCGAGCATCGAATACAGACCGTCGAGCACGTACCAAACTTTCTCGTGCTTGGTCGAAAGCAGCTTCAGGCGCTCTTCGAGCTGATCCATGCGGCTGTGGCGCACGACGTCGATTGGTACGCGAAGCAGCGCACAGGCCGTGTGCAAGCTGGCGTGCGCTTGCTGGTCGATGATCACCGCGTCGCGCGGACCGACAATCACCGGCAACGCCGCGATGTGCGCGAGCGTGGTGCTAGCAGAGACGATCGCGGTACCACCGGTCATGCTGCCGAGCGCCGCTTCCAACTCTTCGTACTGCGGCGATTGGATGACCGCACGCGAGCACGAGAACTGAACGCCCAGTCGCTCGATCGCCGAGATCGCAGCGCGCTTGAGCTCGTCGCGCTGCTCGAGCCCCAGGTAGCTACAGCAAACGAAGTTCAATATCTGCCGACCCTCGTAGGCCACGAAGCGACCCGAGAAGGCGCCCTCGTCTGCGGTCTGGAGCAGCGTGGTTGCGGCCTCCGCCTCCCCCATTCCCTGATCCATCGCGCCTACCAAATGCGCAGGCGCGAAAGACGTAGAGGACGACGACTCGTTACTCATTTGAAGCCCTTAACCTTCCTGAGAAGTTAATGTGGTAGCGGCAAACACTTGCGGCCACTTAAGGGAGATAACCCAAAAGGTTGACGACCGCGATGTGGTCCGCGACCGTGCATAGGCGGGGTTGTAGGTTGCCCGGCTACCGACCGCCGCGCTCGACGCCGTTCGAACCCGCGGCCCCCGAGTTCGAGCGTTGCTGCAAATCAGGGCGGTGCGCATTTCATGGCTAAACGCGTGCCAAAACGCGTACCGAAACGCGGGTTGAAACGCGGGGATGAAACAATTCGGCGCGCCGGGCTTGGGCCGCGCGCGAGCCCACGCGAAACCCGATTTAGAAAATTGACGTGAGCGTGGATATTGGTATAGTCGGAAGTCCAGGGATGCTCCAGTTGTCACCGGAAGCCTCGAAGGTTCGAGACGCCAAGGCGGAGATCGTCCAAGTGGGCGACGGCCTGGTAGTCGCGCAGATCGGCAACGTGTGCGCCGCCTTGTGGCGCAAGAAGCCGACGAAAGAGCGCTTCGAGATCCAGCGTTCGTGCTTGGCGGCAGCGGTCGCGAAACAACCTGGTCGCACGGTGTTCCTGTGCTTGGTCGAGGCCGGCACCGAGCCGCCCGACGAAGACATTCGCAAGGCATCGTCGACGATGGTGTCGAGTCATGGTCCGAATCTGAAGGCCGTGGCGATCGTCGTTGAAGGTACGGGGTTCAAGGCTGCCATTTCTCGAACAGTGTTGTCGGGAATCGTATTTTTGATCCGTACTCCGTCGCCGATCAAATACTTCGAATCTGCCGCATCGGGAGCTGCGTGGCTCACGCAGTTCACACCGATCGGGAATCTCGCCAACTTCGTCGAGCAAGTGGAAATCGCACGTAAGAAGCTTGCGCCGGTGTGAATACACCCGGGTAGTGAGTGTGTGTGTGTCGCCCTTTATGGCGTCTTGGCATCACGCTGAGCGCTCAAAGAAAGTAGCAAAAGCAATGTCGGCTCGTAACCAGGTGTCGTTTCTGTGTGCGTTCGCTGCGTGCCTCAGCTTCGGCTGCGGTGCCGCTCCCGATCCATCAGAGACACTTGGTCAGACGGAGGAGGCAGCCAAGATCGAGCTCTCTCCCCAAGCCTTGAGCTTCAAGTACCTCGAGCTCGACCCGCCGTTTCCGGCCGGTGTCGCAGCCGGCGAGCGCGTGGTGTTCGTGGGTGATCCGCTCGAAGGCCGCGTTTTCGAGTACTCGCGCCAGTCCGGACGCCAGCTCGGCGAGCTGCCGCAGCCGCCGGTGCCGTTCGTGCTTCCGTTCATGATGAAGCACATCGCCCCGAACAAGGTCGCGATCATGGATGCCGGCGGGTTCCCGACGCCGCTGCCGCTGGTCCCCGCGAATCCGACGATTTACGAATATACCTACAGCGCGCAGGGCAATACCGTGAACGCGACGCTGACGCGCTCGGTGCCGTTTTCGAGCGCGCTGGTCGGTTTTGCCGAAGACATCGTGTTGTTGAAGGACGGGCGCTACCTATTGGCCGACGCCGTTCTCGGCAGCATCTGGATCGCCAACACCAACGGCACGATCGTGCCCGGCATCGTGCCCAAGACCTTCGAGCCGGCCGACGCGATTCCGCAGCTGTACTTCTGCCCGACCATGCCGACCGTTCAAGTGGGCGGCGTTCCGTTCCTGTTCAGCGACGCCACGGTGCCTGGTATCTCGACCATCACCGAGCGTGACGGCATCGTTTACTTCGCGAACGCGTGCACCGGCAACGTTTACAAGGTGCCGCTAGCGTCGCTGTCCGATTCCCGCCAGCCGTGGCAGCGCGCGCAAGACATCCGAGTTTTGTCGCCCAAGCCTGCCAGCACTCAGGTCGAAGAGCTGTTGAGCATGATCTTCGATCCCTCGAATCCGCACGAGCACTTCATGTACGCGGCGGATGCGATGCGGCTGCGACTGATTCGCATCAACACCTTGACCGGCGAGCGCCAGGTGCTGGCCGATGATCACGAGCTGTTCAACTTCCCGTCGTCACTCTCGTTCATGCCGCCGCTCGGGCACGACGAGATTTTCCCGCAACTGGTGGTGGTCTCGAATCAGCAGCAGTTGACGCCGATCACCAACGATCTGGCGCCGGGCGACAACTTCGAGTTTCCGTTCATCGCCACGCGCGTCGTGCTGAAGCCGCGCCTGCACTGAGGCTGGGACTCAACGGCTAACGCCGCCGATGCGCGCCAGGCAGGCGACGACGGCGGTCAGCTCGGTCGGCTCGATCGGCTTGCTGACGTGCAACTGAAAGCCGGCCAAGATCGCGCGTTGCCGGTCCTCGATGCGGGCGAAGGCCGTCAGCGCCGCCGCCGGGATCTTGGCGGCCGGTGTCGGCAGCTGGCGCACGCGCCGGATTAGCTCGTAGCCGTCGAGCTCCGGCATACCAATGTCGGACAGCATGACGTCGACCGTTTGCTCGTCGAGCACGGTTAGCGCGTGGACCGCCGACGCGGCGGCAACGACCGTCGCACCGCCCTGGCTCAAGATCGTCGATGCCAGCTCACGTGCGTCGGGCTCGTCGTCGACGATCAGGACGCGCAGGCCTCGAAGCTCGGTCGGCATCTGGTTGCTCGGTGAATGGCCGAGCGGGCTGACTTGCAGCTTCGGCTCCTGCACGTCGAGCGCGGTGCGTCGCAGCGTCAGCGTGAAGCGTGAACCTTGGCCTTCACCCGCGCTTTCGGCCTCGATCGTGCCGCCGTGCAGCTCGACCAGATGTTTGGCGATGCTGAGACCCAGCCCCAAACCGCCGTACGCGCGCGTGATCGAAGCATCGGCCTGTCGAAATCGCTCGAACACGAACGGCAGCGCGTTGGCGGCGATACCTCGCCCATTGTCGCTCACCGCCAGCTGGATGCGTTGGCCGATGCGCCGCAGATCGATCTCGATCAGGCCGCCCTTGGGCGTGAACTTTGCGGCGTTGGCCAGCAGGTTCCACACCACCTGCTGCAGGCGATGAGCATCGCCCGAGATCGGGCCAAGGGTTGGTTGCATCACCACCGCGAGCTGAATGCCCTTGCCCTCGATCGTCGGTCTGACCGAGTCGATCGCGGCCTCGACGACTTGGCGAAAGTCGATCTGGCTGACCTCCAGCTTGAGCTTGCCGTGGACGATGCGCGAGACGTCGAGCAGATCTTCGATCAGCTGAGCCTGGGCGATCGCATTGCGCTCGATGACTTCGAGCCCACGTTGCTGGCGCGCCTTGTCCAGCGTGCCGGAAGACAGCATGCGCGCCCAGCCGAGCATGGCGTTGAGTGGAGTGCGCAGCTCGTGCGAGACCATCGCCAAAAATTCGTCTTTGCTGCGGTTGGCTTGCTCGGCTTGCGCGCGTGCCTCGCGTTCGCGTTCCAGCAAGCTGTCGCGTTCGGCCTCGGCCTCGCGCCGCGCGCTGACGTCCAAAATCCACGTCACACCGCTGTCGGTCCTGCCCTCCCAGAAAGCACTGCCGACCAGGATTGGAATCCGCCGGCCGTCCTTGGCGACGTAGACCTTCTCGAATGGCGTGCAAATGCCGGTCGCCTCCATTTCGGCGAAGGCATGGGTATCCAGCTGTTCGAACTCGGGTGGGGTCATCGCCTTCCAGCTCAATTGGCCGGAAACCAGCTCCTGGCGCGTGTAGCCGAGCATGTTGAGGAAGGCTTCGTTGGCGTCCACGACCTGGCCGTCGCGGGTCCAGAACACCACGCCAATCACGCCTGAATCCTGCAGGCGGCGCGCGCGGGCTTCGCTTTCGGCCAGCTCGTCCGCCAGGGCTTCGATGCGATGGCGCGCCTTCACCTTTTCGGTCACGTCGTGCACGAAGGCGGCGATGCGATCGATCTCACCGCGCGCGTTCTTGATCGGCTGATACGTGCCGTTCAAGAACACCTCGCGTGGCTGCTCCTCGCTGCCGACGTTGAGCTTGACCTCGACGTCATCGAAGGTCTCGTTGGTGCGATAGATCAAGTCGAGCAGATCGGCGAAGCCTTGTGACACCAGCTCTGGCATCGCGTCGTACACGTTTCTGCCGACCAGCGCGCCTTTGCCGGCCAGCTCGTCGTTCTTGGCGTTCGAAAACTCGAACACCCAATCCGGCGCGCGAATCACCGCGATCGCCGCCGGCGATTGCTGGAACAGCGAGGCCAAGCGCTCGTGATCCGTCTCTTGCGCGGTCTCGGCCGTGGCCGGCGCCGACAGCTCGGCAGCGATCAGGTAGACGCCGGCGGGTGTTGCGTAGAGGCGGCTGTCGAAGCGGCCGCCCCAAGCCTGGCACTGATGCTCGAGCCGTTCGCCGTGGCCGGTTGCGATCACGCGCCTGAGCGCCTCCGACAACGGGTCGGCGTCCATGCCGGGGGACAGCTCCCCGAGGCGCTTGCCCAGCGCCGCTTCGGGACAGCCGCCGAACCGCTTGGCCAATTTCGGATTGGCGTAGAGCAAGCGGGCGTCACGATCGAAGAGCGCGACGCTCTCCTGGAAGTGGTCGAAAACCAGCAACTCGATCGGCGTGGCCACGCTTGTCAACGGCCTAGTACTACCCCGACGCTTGGGCCGGGGGGCGTAGCGATTTTCGCTGACCGGCTATTGTGCTGTACATTTCGCTGGTTGGCGCCCGGATTGGCGCCGTGCGTCGCGCTGGGGCGCATCGGTCCGCGAGCTGGCGCAGCGCCGTTGGCGCAGCTGCGCACGCGCCTGCGTTTTTGGCAGGTCCCAGAATGATTGATCCCAAGCGCCGACACTCACCACTGTGCATGAACAGCCAGCGTCCGTCGTCATGCGCGATTTTTCCAACCCACCTGCCCAGGCGCTCTCGCCTGGCGGAGAAAAAACAGGTCGCTTGCAAAAGCGCGGGCGGCATCGGAGCATCGTGTCCGTGACGCGTTTGGACCCGCGGCGGCTGAGTCGAAACTTCCTGGCACGGGTCGAGTCCCCGGCTGGATTCGACGTGCTTTTCGAGCATTTGTCCGACGTATACTTCTTCGTCAAAGACGGCGAGGGGCGCTTCGTTCGCGTCAACCAGGGCTTCGTCAAGCTGGTACGGGCAACCCGCGAAGAAGAAGTAATCGGCGCGCGTGACTCGGATTTCTTCCCGGCAGACTTGGCCGAGAATTACATGCGCGACGATCGCGAGGTCATTCGCTCCAGCGAACCGATCATCGACAAGGTGGAGCTGGTTCGTAACCCGGACGGTACGATCGACTGGTATTGCACGACAAAATTGCCGCTTTTTGACAAGAAAGGCCTGGCGATTGGCGTCTGCGGAATCACCCGCGACGTCAAGAAGATGAACACGAACAACGCGCGCTTCCTGTCGTGGGCGCCGGTGCTCGAGATCATGCTCAACGACTACGCGCAGCCGTTGTCGACCGCCTCGCTGGCGAGCAAGGTGTCGCTGTCAGTGAGCCAGTTCAATCGCCAGTTTCGGAAAAAATTCCACACCACGCCACGCGCTTACCTGACCAACGTGCGGATGAACGCGGCGTGCCACTTGCTCGTCACCACCGATCTACCAATCTCCGATATCTCGCTGCAGACCGGCTTCTACGATCAGAGCCACTTCAGCAATCAGTTCGTGCGTCACCGCGGCCTGCCACCCTCGCAGTACCGGACCAAGTACGCGCAAGATCAGGAGCTGGCGCCCGAAGCGTCATTGCTCGAGGAAGAGCGGGTGCGGATTTCTTCCAACAATCTGCGAGCCAATTCCAAGCTCAAACAGTCGCCCTAGTCGCGCGCGCGGCGTTTCCGGCCAACCGCGCCTCAAGGCGGCGGTTCTTCCAACAATCTGCGGCGTGCCTCCAAGACGAGAATCGCAGTCGGGCGTAGCGTCACTCTCGAGTGTTGCACCTGCCCGCATGCACACGTGGTGGCTCGCGCCGCGCCATTTGTCTGGTCCTTTGGGGACTTGCGGGTGGCTGCGCCACGCAAGAAAATGCCCAGCCGGGTGCAAGCGGGACGCCCGACACTGGCGGGACAGACGCCGGCGGCGGCGCGGGCGTCAGTGGTGCCGGTGCGCCGGCAGGTACGGTCGCTGGCTCTAGCTCAGGCGCAGCCGGCGGAGTAGCCAATCCGGTCGGTGGAGCGTCCGGCGCAACGGCGAATGGTGGCACCGCTGGGATGGCTGGCAGCAACCAAGCTGGCATGGGCGGCGCTTCGGCTGGCGCAGGCGGCAGCGGTGGTGCGGGTGGCAACGCTGGCGGTGGTGTGGGTGGCAACGCCGGCGGTGGTGCAGGCGGCAAGCCCAACGGTGGAGCCGGCGGTATGAGTGGCGCGGGTGGCAATGCCGGCGCGGGTGGCAACGGCGGCAGCGGTGGCACGTCGGCAACCCAGACCTGCGCCAAAAATCCGATCCCGCAAAAGTCGATGTGGGCGGTCACGGCATCGATCACAAGCAGTTCAAATCCCACAACGAACGCCTACGACGGCGTACTGACGAATCGCTGGGCGACCGGCACGGAGCAGGTCGGCGGCGAATGGCTGCAGCTCGATTTTGGCAAGACCGTCACGCTGACCAAGCTCACGTTGGTGCTCGGGGCCAGCCCCAACGACTACCCACGTAAGTACGCGACCCGTTTTTCCAACAGCTCGGGGAACATGGCTGCGCCGATCTTGGTCAACGGCATGGGTGCCCCCAGCACCGACACTGTCATGAATTTCCCGGCAGGAACCACGGGACGCTACGTCTTGATCTCGCAGAGTGGCACGGCCCCGGGGCTGTGGTGGAGCGTCGCCGAAATTCAGGCTGAATGCGCCGATTAGGGGTAACCGGAAAACGGATTCAGCGGATTTTTCCCACCACCCGCGAGCTTGGAAAATCGACCGATGCGGAGATTTTGCAAATCTCCGCGGGTTCCCTCCAAGACCGATCTTGAGTTGTTTCGGTAAGGTGTACTGGTCGCGCCGTATTGCGTTTCGCGCAGGAGTATCGAGTCATGACCGTTCGCAATTTCGAGCCTAAGTTCATGAAGCTAGGCGTGCTGACAGCCGCGCTGCAGGAACTGACCCCGCGCAGCGTGCGCGACCCAGATCCGGACCGGGCGATCGAAGACTGGTTGTACTTCGGGCGTGAGGTGGGGGCGGACGTGATCCAGCTCTCGGCCGCCCTGCACCCGTCGCAGAGTGACGTGCCAGCCGAGGCGATGCTCGACCCGGTCGCCAACACGCTCGATTTGCGCGCGCCGTTCGACGCCCAGCGTCGCGACCGCGTCGAGGTCGCGATCAAAGAGTCGAAGGTCGGCATCAGCGACGTTGCCTACTTCGACAACTTGTTGCACGACGACCGGGCGATTCGCGACAAGAAGCTCGACTTCATGCGCAAGGTGTTCGACGCGGCGGCGCTGCTCGGCGCGCCGGCGGTGTGCGGCTTCGTCGGTCGCGACCAGACCAAGAGCATGGATCAGAACCTGGAAGCGTTCGAAGCCGTGTTCGTGCCGCTGCTCAAGGATGCCAAGGCGCGTGGCATTCGCTACCGCGTCGAGCAGTGCCCGATGCCGGGCTGGACCACCGGCGACAACTTTCACAACAACATCGCGTACTCGCCCGGCGCGTGGATCGCGCTGCACCGGATTTGTGAGCGGCACGGCGTCGGTGATCAGTTGCGCGTCCACTACGACCCGTCACACTCGATTCTGATGGGCCAGGACACGCGCTCGATCTTCCAGTTTTTGAAGGACAGTGGCTACGCGTTCCTGATCGATGGCTTCCACGTGAAGGGCCAAGTCATCAGCGCCAAGGGTGTGTCCGAGTGGGGCTACGGCGGCCAAACCATGAATCGCGGCGACTGGGTCAACGGCAAGCCCTCGGAAAAGCCGGCAGACCAGCTGAACGCGTGGAAGAAGCAGACCGTGCTGTGCGAGCACGAGCTGCCTGGCACGGCGCGTCATGATCCGCTGGCGTACTTGCAAAATCGCAGCGTCGATTGGCTGGACCACCAGCTGGCAGCGCGCGAGCTGTTGGCCTTGGATTTCAAGACCGCGCCGTTGATTGTCGAGCACGAGTACGGTCCGGCGCGCACTCAAGACAAGGAGAAGCTCAAGCCGATTTTGGCGGGCTCCTTGGCCTTCACGCGCAAGATCGACGAGGCGGCCGCGTGCATGTTCGCGCTCCAGAGCGAAGTGCTGCCGGCTCAAGACATTCCGGTGCAGGGGCGCGGTCGCGAGCCGTACCGCAGCTAACCGCAGCTAGATGATGTGATGAAACATGCGCTTGCTCCCCACCGCCAGCATTGTGAACGGAACAGGCCGTTTGACGGCACTGATCCAAGCGGGGCTGTAGTGCCACTGAACTCGCGGAGTCCCTCGTGATGAAAGGCCGTTTTATGCGTACCTCCTTGATTTGTGCAGCCGCTGTGGCGCTCGCTGTTGGCGCCGGGGCGTGTAGCGATGGTGGCACTGGCCTCACCGTGGGAACCGCCGGCGGTAGCAGTGTCTCGGGGAGCGGCAGCACGCCGACCGCAGGCGCGCCGACGACCGCGGGAACCGGCACCACGACCACCGCTGGCAGCGGCTCGGGTGGCAGCGCGGGCACGTCGACCACCACGGGTGGCATGCCGGCGACAACCGGCGGCAGCAGCACTGGCGGCGTCATGACGACCGGCGGCTCGACGACCGGCGGCTCGACGACCGGCGGCATGGCAGGCGCGGGCGGTGCGGCCCCGGCGGACGGCCTCAAGCACGGGCCGTTCAAGATCCTCGTGCTGTCGACCACGCTCGAGTTCCATCACGACTCGATGGTCAAGTGCGCCGAGATGTTGAACGCCCTCGGCACGGCCGCAGCCCCCGAGCGCGGCACAGTCCCGGGTCTGGCGGCAGACTCGACCTGGACGGTCGACCAAATCAACCCGGACCCCAAGGCTGCCAACTACTTCGCCGAGGTCACGGCCGACAACTTCAAGAACTACGACATGATCTACTCGAACAACCCGACCGGGCCGGTCTTCACCAACGCGCCCGACGGTGCGAACAAGAAGATCGTCTTCCAGAACTACATGGACAACGGCGGCGGTTGGGCGGGGCAGCACTCGGCGACCGACTTCGAGAACAACAACAAGTGGACCTGGTTCGACGATCACGTGGCCGGCGGGTGGTTCACCGACCATGACGGCGACGGAACTCCCGGCACGGTAGCGTGGCAAACCGGCTTCACCGACCATCCGATCCTCAAGGGCTTGGCCAGTCCGTGGAACACCAGTGACGAGTGGTACATCATGAACCGCAATATCGAAGCCGTGCCTGGCTTCAAGGTTCTCGCCAAAGTCACCGTCAGCACCTCATCGAAGCCCAACGGCGCCCAGCCGCGGCCAGCTGTCTGGATCACCGAGAACGACAAGGGCGGTCGCGGCTTCTATACGATCCGCGGCCACGCCGATAAGGTGTACGCGGAGCCGGAATTCCGGCAGCTAATGCTGCGCGGGATCCTTTGGGCGGTTCACCGCCTGCCCGGCGGCAACTAGCCCTTTGGCCTGACGACTTCAGGCTGCTTGGTACGAATTCGGTATCCAACTCAAGCTAACGGCTCTATTTGCTCGCTTAGCTCGCGGCGCACCTGCAACTAGCGTGTGCCGTCCCCATTTGGACGCGGAGATAGTCAAAGTGAACAGCATGCAACGCAAGCTTCGCGGCGGTCGCCGTGGGAACATGAAGTGGCTCGTCTGTGCGGTCAGTCTGGCTGCCACCACCTTGGTGCACCGCGAAGCCGCTGCCGAATTCTCGCTCTCCAAGCAGGATGGTTGGGAGCTCTCGCTCGACGGACGCATCAATACCTTCGTCAGCTTTGCCCAAGGCGACAAGACGCCCGAGGGCGTCGCCGAGTGGACCGCCGGCTTGTTCGAGCCGGCTGATCCGCACAACGACAAGATCATGGTTACCCGCGTCCGGAGCGGGTTCGTGCAAAACGTGCTCGGGTTCTCGGTCGCAAAGCAGGTGACGCCTGATTACAAGCTGACCGGTCGGTTCGCGCTATTTGCGGGGGTTTCGAACGAGCGCAAGCCGATCTTGGGCAGCCAGCCCGACGTGCAGGCGCGCGAGCTCTTCATCCGACTCGAAGCGCCCTGGGGCACGATCGAGGCCGGCCGCAATCTGGGTCTGTTCGGTCGCGGCGGCGTCTTCATGGACTACGAAATCGTTCACGCGAACGGTTTGGGCAGCCCGTGCTCGACGCGGCAGATCTTGGGCGGAGCCTGCGGCTTTGCGGGCCACGGCATTCTGTTTCCTGGCTTCAACGCCGGCGCCCTGTATGCGACGCCGAAATTCGCGGGCATCCAGGCCACCGTCGGGCTCTTCGACCCGACCGTCAATAGTGAGAAGGGCTACGAGATCACGCCGTACCCGCGCATCGAAGGCCAACTCTCGTTCAACTATCACGACCAGTTCAAAGTGTTCGGCGAAGGCATGTGGCAACGCCTGATCAACACCTCGCCGCTCAAAGACGCCGCAATGAACGTCGTCATGGAAGCTGGCAAGCCAAAAGACCAGGTCGCCGACGCGACTGGTGTAGCGGCAGGGGCGATGTTTTCCGGCGGCCCAGTTCAGGTCGGTGGCGCATTTTACGCGGGCACCGGGCTCACGCTGATCGTTCCGATCTTCAATACTCCGATCCTGGCCGACGGCCTGGGCGTGCTGCGCAAAGGTCAGGGGTTCGTTGGCATGGCGTCGCTCAAGTTCGGCGACACCAAGATCGCGGGCGGCGGCGGTATTTCTCAGCTCAAGCTGACGCCGACCGATAAACAGAGCTTGCCGTTCTCACAGATTGTCCCGCCCAAGCAGCAACTCGGTATCTCGATTGGTTTGTACCAGACCATGTTCAAGCAGCTGACATGGGCGCTCGAGTACTTCCGCGGGCAATACACCTGGTACGACTATCGGAACGCGGCCGGCGTCGTGGCGGCACCGAAGCAGAACGTCAACTTCATCAATACCGGCTTGACGCTGGTTTTCTAGCCGAGCTGATGCCCGACCGGCGCCACGCCGCGGCTGCCGCCTGAAAACGCGCCACTTTGCGTCCGGTCGACGCCGACGCTAGCCTCCGCCGTTGCGTGGCAGAAGAAGCGGCGAAAGTGGCGCGCCCGAGACTGGAGGCCTTGGTCTCCGACTTTGCGCGTCGGGCAAGCTCGGCGCGCGCCGTCGCGGCGGCGTTCGTGCTGATGACGCTGCTGGCGACTTGTACGACGCTGGTGATGTCGGGGCAGGTTTGGCTGGCGCTGCCCTCGCTGCTGGCGACGGCGGGGTTTGCGGCGGCGTTTTGGGTGGCGCGCGCTCCCGAACGCGCCTCGCTCTCAGGCGCGATTTTGGTGGCGGTGATGCTGCTGCAATACGTGGCGTCAGCTCACGCCGCGCGCCAGCCCGAGCACGTGATTTCGATCGCGTACTTCGTGGCGCTGTCGCCGTTGGTGGCAAAGGCGACCATGCGTGCACGCGGCGTCGTCGCCTGCGGCGTCGCGTGCATTTTGACGTTGTTGACGATCGCCTGGATGCGCGATCAGGTAGCGACCGGCCATTGGCGCGAGTTGGTCGCGCCCAGCTACTATTTTGCCGCGACGTGGCTGGTGGCCGTGGTGGCGGCGATCGGCGCCGAGCGGGCGTTGCGCTCGCACGTGCGTGAGGAGTTGCGCGCCGCGCACGCGTTGGCCGGTGCGCGCGAGGCCGAGGGCCGTTATCGGTTGGTCTCGGAGCAGGTCAGCGATTTGGTTTCGGTGCTCGATGACCAGGGCCGTTTCGTGTACGTCAGCTCGTCGCACGAACGCGTGCTCGGCTTGCCGGTGGCCGACGTGCTCGGTCAAGCCGCGCCGGAGCTCGTGCATCCGGACGACTACCAAAGCCTGGCGCGGGCGTTCTTCAAAGCACTGCAAGAGGGCTCCACGTTCACGGTGGCACGCCTGCGCGCCAAAGACGGCAGCTACCGCTGGTTTCATATCCGCTTTTCGCGCATCGGTCCCGAGTCGCAGGTGGCTGGGACGGTGGCAGTCAGCGCGCGCGACATCACCGAGCAGCAACGTTTGAGCGAGGCGCTCGAGGGCACGCGGCGCATGGAGTCGTTGGGGCGCCTGGCCGGCGGCGTAGCGCACGATTTCAACAACATGCTGCTGGTGATCCAGGCTTGCGCCGACTTGGCGGCGCGGCAATTGCCGCCCGAGCACGCGGCCCTCCGCGACTTGACCGACATCTTGCGCACGACCGAGCGCGCGGCGGCGTTGACCAAGCAGTTGCTCACGTTCGCGCGGCGTCAGGTTCTGGGCTCGCGCCAGCGCGCCACGGTTTCGAGCGTGCTGAGCGAGTTGTTGCCGATTTTGGAGCGGCTGTGCGGCAAGAGCATTCGGGTGTCGCTGCAGGCCGGGCCAGGCGCCTTCGACGTGAACGCCAGCGCCGTCGAGATCGAACAGATTCTGATGAACTTGGCGGCCAACGCACGTGACGCCATGCCCGACGGCGGTACGCTGTCGCTCCGCACCGCGCTGCGCAGCGTGGTCGAGGGCGAGCTCGATGGGCAGCGCGCGGGCGACTACGTGGAGCTGGCCGTAAAAGACAGCGGAGTCGGCATGAGCCCACAGGTGCAAGCGCGGATCTTCGAGCCGTTCTTCACCACGAAGCCGGCGGGCCGCGGCACCGGGTTGGGGCTGGCGACCGTATTCGGGTTGGTGGCGCAGCTCGGCGGTAACGTGGCCGTCACCTCGGTCGAGGGCGAAGGCACCGAGTTTCGGGTGCTGTTGCCGTGCGCCGTGGTCGAAACCAGCTCAGCGGTGATGCGAGCCGCCAAGCTGCCGCCCAAGATGCTCGAGGTACTGGTCGTCGACGACGAGGACGCCGTGCGCACGCTGATCGGCCGAATTTTGGACGCCGCTGGTCATCGCGTCACCCAAGCGGCCTCGGCCGAGATGGCGATCGCGGCGGCCAAGAACGCTTCATCCAGCTTCGACGTGATCCTGACCGACGTGGTGCTCGGAACCGAGGACGGCTTGGCGATGCTCGACACCTTGCGCGCCGCTCACCCCAGTGCGGCAGTGATCGTGATGAGCGGTTACAGTCCAACGCCGGAGCGCGTGGCCGAGCTGTCGCGGCAAGGCGCCGAGCTGTTGCCCAAGCCTTTTGGTGCCCTGCAGCTGATGGCTGCGCTCGACCGCGCGCGCGTTGGCGGGTCGTGATAGACACGGGCGCATGCTGAAGCGCAAGTCAGTAACGAGCTGGAGCTTGGCGCTTGGTGTGAGCGCGGTCGCGCTCGGGTGCGGCGCGCCAAAAGTGGCCAAGGCGCCGTCCATCGTTGCGGCTAGCGCGGCGCCTGCGGTCGCGCCGGCGCCGGCGCCCACGGTCGCGCCGGCGCCGGCGCCCGAAGTCCAAGAGTCGCCCGGTTTTAGCCAGGCGCTGGCGTCGTTGCGCGTGCCCGGCACCGAGAGAGCGCTTCAGGCACTAGCTGACGCGCCAACCGACCCTGAGGCTTATGCGCAAGCCGCGCTCGCCTACGCACCGACCGACGTGCCCGGCATGAGCATGCTCTGGGGCTTGAGCTATCAAGCGATGGGTGGCGGTGCAGCAGACGCTGCCGTCGCGACCGCTTTCGCCAAGGTGCTGACCGAGCGCATCACCGCTAAGCTCGACGAGCAGACGAAACAGGTCTCGTTCAATTTGCGGCTCGCGCCCGGCCAAATGCCCGCGCGCCAGACCGCCGACGGCGCCGTCGATGCGCCGATCGCTCACGCGTTCGAGGCGCTGTTCGGCCCGGCAGTGACGGGCTTTCGACCGCCGTGGACGATTGAGCAATTCTACGACGTGCTCAGCACGTGGGTTGGCGCCATCGCGCTTCACGGCACTGCGCTCGACGAGAAGGTGGCGCTCAACGGTTGGCTCGTCACGCTCGCCAAAGCCGGTCACCTCGAAGCCTTTTGCTACCAATTCCTCGGCCCAGCCTTCCCCGCCGAGCTCAAAGCCTACAAGGCCGCCAACGGCCCGGCCGTGAAAGCGTACCGCGCCTTCCTGAAAGCCGCCCCACTCAGTCCGGCGCACGCGCCGATGCCGGACGACCTAGTCCGCATCAAATAGCTTGCGGGCGCGAGCGCCAGCGTGCAGCGCGTCCGCGTGCGCGCGGCGCGTTTCGCCGTGCGCGGCGCGCGGGCGTCAGCGCGGAACGGCGTGCGTCATCAGAAGCCCGCCTGGCAAGCTTGGCTTGCGGCGAGGCTTTGGCGAGCACCGGAGCGGAGCGTACTCCTGTACGTGAGCACCGGAGCGCAGCCAAAACGAAGCCCCAAGCCAAGATCGCCAGGCGTCCCATCCCGACGACCCAACGCTACTGCCGCACGTGCAGGTCGTCGATGCGCCACCAGGTGCCGCCGGTGTCCTGTAGCAACTCCAGCTTGATATAGCGGGCGATCTTTGCGGTGGGGAAGTCGAAGCGCAATGTCTGCATGCCGGCGATCGTGCCGGTCACGGCGGTGAAGTTTTGGCCGTCTTCGGACAACAGCACGCGAATGCTGCGCGGGTAGTCGCCGTTCGACGTGCACACCAACTCGATGGCGAAGAACGGCATTGCCTTCGACAGATCGATCTGAAACCACATGCCGGGCACTTGGCTGACGCCGCTCGTCCAATGCGTCGCGATGTCGCCGTCGATGGCTTTGCTCGGCAGCGTGTCCTGGTTGAAGGTCGCCGAAGCGCTGACAATCCAGCCGGTGGTAGACAACGCCGCGCCGGTCGCCGTCTTCGGCACGCAGCGCTTGTCGCCGCACTTGCCGCTTTGACAATCAGCGTCGACCGCGCAGCTTTGGGTCGTGCCGCACTTCTTCTGGCAGCCGCTGCCGCAGTCGATGGTCGGCTCCGTTCCGTTGAGGACGCCGTCGTTACAGGTTGCCGCTAGGCAGACGTGTGCTTGCGGGCTGCAGACCAAGCTCTGGCAATCGTCGCTGGTTGCACATCCGGAAAAGTCGCGGCAGGTCGGGCAGCTGCCACCGCAGTCGAT
>FSUE01000688.1_pt1 | contig 52197 bp, 48 predicted proteins | sample 1637031 | NCBI WGS metagenome assembly FSUE01 (sample SAMEA3914819, study PRJEB12502) | metagenome | biome: forest; material: soil | place: Canada | collected 2010-06-26 | depth 0.3 m | reverse complement strand
TGCGATCGACGAAGTGTTGATGGAAGAGCTGGGCGCGATCAAAGCGTCGGTCAGCCCCGAGAACATTCTGCTCGTCATCGACTCGATGATCGGTCAGGACGCGGTAAAAACCGCCAAATCTTTCAACGAGCGGCTCGGCATCAGCGGCACGGTGCTGACCAAGCTCGACGGCGACGCGCGCGGCGGCGCCGCGCTTTCGGTCAAAGAAGTGACCGGCGCGCCGATCGTGTTCGTCGGCATGGGCGAGACGACCGACAAGCTCGAGCCGTTCCGCGCCGAGGGCATGGCCTCGCGCGTGCTCGGCATGGGCGACGTGGTCGGGTTGATTCAAGACTTCGAGGAAGTCGTCGATCAGAAGCAGGCGGAAAAAGACGCCATGCGGATGATGCAGGGCGAGTTCACGCTCGAAGACTTCCTGAATCAGATCCGCATGATTCAAAAGATGGGCTCGGTGCGCGATCTGATCGAGAAGATCCCCGGCCTGTCGAGCATGCTGCCGCCCGGCGCGGCGGCGCAGGTCAACGACAGTGAGCTGACCGACGCCGAGACGATCATCCTGTCGATGACCAAGTTCGAGCGGCAAGATCCGCAAAGCTTGATCCGCGAGCCTTCGCGCGTGAAACGCATCGCCGGTGGCTCGGGTCGCACCGAGCAATCGGTTGGCGAGCTGGTGCAGAAGTTCCTCTACATGCGTCAGATGATGGGCAGCATGGGTGGTGGCGGCGCCGGTGGCGGCATGTTCGGCGGTTTGCCCGGCATGGGGGGCCTCGCGCGCAACGTGCGCCGCGCCATGAAGAGCGGCAAAATGCCGGACGGTTTCCCGCAAATGCCCGGCGGAATGCCCGGGTTTCCGGGGATGGGCATGCCCGGCATGGGCATGCCTGGCATGGGTATGTCCGGCATGGGTATGCCCGGCATGGCAGCCGGACCGCGGGCGCCGGTGATGAAGGCGCTCAGCGCGAGCGAGCGCAACGCCAAAAAGAATCAGCGCAAGCGCGAGCGTGACGCGCGCAAGAAGGGAAAGAAGAAGTGATGCGAATGCGAGCTCTTGCGATTGGGCTAGTGGCACTTTGCGCCGCCGTCGGCTGCGCCCAAGCTCCCGTGAAAGAAGATGCGGCGGAGAAGCCGGAGCTGTCGCCGGAAATGAAAGCCCTGGTGCTCGACTCTGCGCCGACCGACATCCCGCACCCGCTGTACATCGACTTCAACGGCAAGGCGGAGCTGGTCGGCTACGCGCTCGAGCCGGCGACGATGGCCGCGCCGGGCAGCAAGGTCTCGCTCAAGCTCTACTGGCACTCGAGCAGCAAGCTCGAAGAAGGCTACACGCCGTACACCGAGCTCGTGCTGCCGGACGGCAAGCGGCTCGAAGTGGACGCGACTGGGCCGGTGCGCAAGGGTCCGCTCTCGCCTTCGAGCTGGGAGCCCGGCAAGGTGTACATCGACGAGCTCGAGGTGGCGGTGCCGGCTGACATCGACGCCGCTCGCTTCCAGATCGTCGTCGGTCTCAAGACCCAGCCCGTCGCGCCCGAAGAGCCGGCCGCGGTCGCCGACAAACCCGACGCCAAAAAGGCCGACAAAAAGCCCGAGAAAGCGCCGGAAGGCACGTTCGGCGCCGTGTACCTGAGCGTGCTCAGCGGTCCGGCTGACAGCAAGCACGGCGGCGTGATCGCATCGCTGGAAACCGGCGCGACCCCGGGCGCGCTGCGTGCCCGCGCCGGCAAGGACGACAAGCACCCCGGCGCGAAGCGCCTGCCCCTCAAGCCCGCCAAGGGCCTGCCCGCAGCGCGTCCCGCGCAGTAACTCGTGCGCCGACCGCGCCCGTCTCGCTGCGTAGCGGCCCGGACCGTGCGCTCAACGCTGCTGTGCGGAGTGTTGGCGCTCGGCGGCTGCGCTAAAAAGGCGGCGCCGCCGGCGCCCGATCTCGAGCTCGCGGCGCCGCCCAGCGACATGCCGATCAAGCTCGGCATCGAGTTCGACGACGCGCTCGAGCTGCTCGGCGCCAAGGTAACGCCGACGCAGGGCTTGAAGCCGGGCAGTCGCGTCGAGCTCACGTTGTACTGGCGCAAGAAGGCCAGCGTCGCGCGCGGCTTTGCGCTGTTCACTCACGTGCTGGACGCAGCCGGCGAGCGGATCTTGAACTTGGATGGCACAGGACCGCTGCGCAAGACTCAGCTCGGCGAGCCAGCGTTCCCGCCCAGCGCGTGGGACGAAGGCAAAGTCTACGTCGACCAAGTCGCGTTTTGGGTGCCGAGCAGCTTGCGCACCGACTCGTTCAGCGTCGTTTGCGGAGTCTTCCGCGACGCCGAGCGGCTGAAGCTGACGCGCGGCGGCGCGACGGGGGGGACCGGCGAGCGCGCCTTGGTGGTGACGCTGTCGGTAGAGCGCCCGGTCTCGCCGTCGGCCAGCTCGCTGCCGGTGTTGTGGGTGCCGCGGCGGTTACCGGCGTCACCGCTGGTGATCGACGGCAAGCTCGACGAACCGAGCTGGGCGCACGCGGCGGCGAGCGCGCTCGTCAACGTTGGCACCGGCGAAGCGCCGACCAGCAGCGAGCTGAGCGGCAACGTCAAATTGCTGTACGACGAGCAGGCGTTCTACGTCGGCTTCCAGGTGTTCGACGACGATTTGCGTGGCGGCTTCGACCCGAGCCTGCCCGATCCGCACCTGTGGTTGAAAGACACCGTCGAGGTGATGATCGATCCCGACGGCGACGGCGATAATCGCGACTACTACGAGATCCAAGTCGGCCCACAGAACCTGGTCTTCGATTCGGCCTTCGACGCCTACAATCAGCCGCACGTCGATCCCGACGGCCCGTATGGCCACCAAGAGTGGTCAGCCAACCTGAAGAGCGCGGTCGTGCTGCACGGCACGCTCGACGATGCTGTCGAAGACGACGGCTACGTCGTCGAGATGGCGATCCCGTGGGCCTCGTTTCAGAAGGCCAAGCGCACCCCGCCCGCGCCGCAAGACATGTGGCGCATGAACTTCTACGCGATGCAGAACAATCGCGGCGTCGCTTGGTCGCCGATCCTGGGGCTCGGGAACTTTCACAAAGCCAGCCGCTTCGGCCGGGTGCGTTTCGTCTCCGGTCCGAACACCAGCCAGTAAAGGCCAGAGCGCTGCCGGCCGCGACCCCAGCCATCGCGCCTGGTTTTTGTGTGGATTGCGCGGAGCGGGCGGCCTAGCTTCGAAGATCCAACCCAAGAGGAGTCGAGCCCCATGTTCGAAGGGATCGTGAACGCGTCTGGTGGCGGTGGTTATCCGCCTGGCGGTGGTGGTCACCCTGGCGGTCCAGGTGCCGGCGGTTGGGGCCCGCCTGGTGGCGCTCCTCCTCCTGGTCCCGGTGGCTATGGTCCGCCTGGTGGTCCTCCTCCAGGTCCCGGTCCTGGTGGTCCTCCCGGCGGTGGTTGGGGTCCGCCGCCCGGTCCCGGTCCTGGTGGTCCTCCCGGTTACGGTCCTCCTGGCGGCCCTCCCGGCTACGGTCCCCCGGGCGGTCCTCCCCCAGGGGGTCCCGGTCCCGGTGGCGGTTACGTTCCACCCGGCGCTCCCCCCGGTGGCGGGCTGCCGCCCGGTTATGTTCCGCCCGGCGTGCCGCCAACGCAGCCCGGCTACGGTCCTCCCGGTGGTGGGCCACCCGGCGGTGGCGGTTATGGCCCGCCCGGTGGTGCGCCTGGCGGTGGCGGCTACGGCCCGCCCGGCGCACAGCCGCCGCCTGGCGGTGGCTACGGCCCGCCCGGCTACGGTCCTCCCGGCGGCCCTGGCGGCCCCGGTGGCTACGGTCCTCCCGGTGGCTTCGGTGGCCCACCTGGCGGCTTTGCCCCACCACCCGGCGGTGGCGGCGGCGGCGCGTGGACGCCGATGGAGGCGATGAGCTTCGGCTGGAACACGCTGATGAAGAACTTTGCCGGCGTAGCTTTGCCGATCGCCGTGGCGTTCTTCGTGACCGTATTACCGGTCGGCATCGTGGCGTCGATGATGCGCTTCATCCTCGCGTTCGCGCTCGACTACGTCGATGCGTCGTTCATCGGCTTGTTCAGCATCGTCGTGCAGGCGTTGATCGGCGGTATCGGGCTGTTCGTCGGTGCCTTCATCGCGGGCGGCGTTTGCGAATTTGCGCTGAAGGTGGCGCGCGGTCAGCCGGCGGCGTTCGGTGACGTGTTCGGCGGCGGCAAGTACTTCGGGTCGATGTTCGTCGGCCTGGTCGGCTTCTCGGTGGCGGTCGGCATCGGCGCGGTCTTGTGCATCGTTCCGGGCTACATCGTGCAGTTCGGGCTGTGGCCGTTCGCGTTCATCATCGTCGATCAACGCATGGGCGGCATCGACGCGCTCAAGAAGGCGTGGGCGATGACGAATGGCCAGAAGGTGAACATCTTCATCTTCTGGCTGCTGTCGATCGTGGTGATGATCGCCGGTGAGCTGGCTTGCGGCATCGGTGTGCTGCTGGTCTCGTTGCCGCTGCTGACCATGGCCAGCGCGCACATGTACTTGACCCTAAAAGGCGAGCCGCCGCGGCTGCCGCAGTAAACACGCCTCAACAAACCGCCTGCCAAGTTCGAATTCTGGCGAGGCTTTTGCGAGGACCGAAGCGGAGCGTACTTGAGTACGTGAGCATCGGACCGCAGCAAAAACGAAGCCAGAATTCGAAATCGGCAGGCGTGCGCTTCCGGATGCCATGCCCTTACGGGGGCTCGCCATCGCCCTTCACTTCGAGCACCAACGCGTACACTTCCCGACGTGAGCGCCCGGTGACGTCGCTCAGGTGATTGGCAATCGCCTTCACGCCCGCGCCGCCTGCAACCAGCGCGCGCGCCTGCTGGCGCAGCTCGTCGTCGCTCGAGCCGCGGGCCGGCAACGCCGCCGCTTCGCCCAGCACGACCACGATTTCGCCCAGCCATTCGCGCTCGTTTTGCGCCAGCTGCTGCAGGCTGCCGCGCAACACTTCTTCGTGCAGCTTGGTCAGCTCGCGACACACCGCGGCTGCGCGCGCCGGGCAGAGCTCGGCCAAGTCGACCAGCGTCTCTTGCATGCGGTGCGGCGCTTCGAACAGCACGACCGGCATCGTCTCGTGCAAAATCCGCCCCAGCAGCTCTTTTCGTCCGCTGCCTTGGCGCGGCAAGAAGCCCAAAAACACGAACGGCCCCGCCACCAGCCCGGACAGCGCGACCGCGGTCGTTACGGCGCTGGCCCCGGGCAGTGACGTGATCGGCACGCCCGCCGCCACCGCCGCGTTCACCAGCGCGCGGCCCGGATCGCTCACGCCGGGTGTGCCCGCGTCGGTCGCGAACGCCACGTCTTGGCCGTCTTTCAACAGCGTGACGACGCGCGCGACGGCGCGCTCCGAAGCGTTGGCATCCAGTGTGTGCAGCTCCTTGCCGGTGATGCCGAAGTGCGAGAGCAAACCGCGCGTGCGCCGGGTGTCTTCGGCGGCAACGTGCGCCACGCTGCGCAGCGTCGCGACCGCGCGCTCGGTCATGTCGCCGAGGTTGCCGATCGGCGTGGCCACCAGAAACAAAGTGCCGGACGCCGTGCTCACTTGCACATTTTCCGGCTCAGCTCAGCTCAGCTCGACGGCGTCGCCCAGCGTTTCCTTCAAGTAATCGCGCAGCTTGCCGGTCAGGCGCGCTTCGAGCTGCCGCACGCGCTCGCGCGACACGCCGAACTCGTCACCCAGCTCTTGCAACGTCAATGGCTCATCGGCCACCACCCGCTTGTCGAAGATGATGACGTCCTTACCGGTGAGCTTCTCGCGAAACTCGCTCAGGCGGCCCTGCAACATTTCCGACAGCTCGGCGCCCTCGGCAATCTGATCCGGCGTGCTGTTCAGCGACGGCATCAGCTCCACGCGCGACACGCTACGGCCGTCGCTCTCGCCGACGCTGGCGTCGAGCGAGGCGTCCGAACGCGACAGGCGCTTGTCCATCTCGGCCACCTCGGCCTCGGCCACGTTCAAGCGCTTGGCGATCTCGGCGTCGGTCGGCTCGATACCCAAGGCGCTGAGGCGCGCCTTCTCTTTGCTCAGATTGAAGAAAAGCTTGCGTTGCGCTTGCGTCGTTCCAAGCTTCACCAGGCGCCAGTTGTTCAGGATGAAGCGCAGCATGTAGGCGCGAATCCACCACGCTGCGTAGCTCGAGAGCTTCACGCCGCGGTACGGGTCGTACTTTTTCACCGCCTGCATCAGCCCGATGTTCCCCTCCTGGATGAGGTCCATCATGTTCTTGTAGGCGCGCCGGTATTCGTAGGCAATTTTGACGACTAGGCGCAGATTCGCGGTCACCAACCGCGCCGCTGCCGTCAAATTCTCCGGGTTTTTCTGGTAGTCGACCGCCAGCCGGTGCTCTTCGTCCGGGCTCAGCAGGGCGTGGCGCTGCACCTCGCGCATGTAGGCCGACAGCGGATCCGAGCGACTGAGCGCGCCGCCGCTGCGCTCAATCGCCGTGCTCGGCTCGTCGTCGTCGCCGCTCGAGCTTTCCTCGTCCGCGCTCGAATCGTCCGGAGCGTCGTCGTCGCCGTCTGCCGCAAGACCGGGCGACGAATCCAGCACTTCGGCTTCGAACGCTTCACTGTCCGGCGCGAGCGCTGCGTCGTCGTCGCCGTCGGTGTCGTCGTCGGACGCGCCCGCGCTTTCGCTGGGCTCGGCCGCGTCGCGGTCGTCGCCGTCGCCCGCAACGGATTTCTTCACTCTCTTCGGGGCCTTGGCTGAGGCCTGCTTCGGATTCTTGGTAGCGGTCACGGGCGGGCTCGAGCTCGGCTTTGGGGGTTCTGCCCCGTTGTTAGCGAGGAAAGGCAGCCTGGGCTCCGCCGCTGGGGACGTCAAGCGCCGGCGCGGTTTGGCCTGGCTTGAGCCGTGCACCGTCAGCTGGGGCACTGTCTCTGTGTGGGTGGGGGGCCACGCCAACCGCGTTTCTTTCTGTCTGGAACGACCCACCCCAACCGACTTGGCCATCTCGCATGCCTAGGAGCCGAAGCGGTCAGCGACCGATCGACGCTTTCGCCAAAGCCGCAGATTCGGTATGTGAGCGTCCCTCAGCCATGCCGCGACCTCAGGACACCGAGGCGCCCCTCGAGCACGAGCCGGCGCCCGAGAGTGATCCGCGCTCATCCAAGCGTTGGTCCTCTGCCGAGCGCATGGCGTCGCTCGGTCGCTTGGCGGCGGGCGTGGCCCACGAAATCAACAATCCGCTCGCTTACGTGCTCGGCAGCATCGAGCTGTTGGAGCGCGGCCTGGCCGAAATTGGCGCGTTACATCCGGAAGCCGCGCGCACGGGTGAAATCATTTTCGATGCCCAGTCCGCGCTGTCCAACGCCAAAGACGGCGTCGAGCGCATTCGCAGCATCGTCAAAGATCTCACCACCTTCTCGCGCGCCGTTCCCGATGCGCGTCGGCCGGTAGACGTCGAGGCCGTGCTCGAGTCGACCTTGAAGCTGACGTGGAACGAGCTCCGGCATCGCGTGCGCGTCGTCAAAGCTTTCGGCGGCGTACCCGAGCTGCTGGGCGATGAGGGCAGGCTGGCGCAGGTGTTCGTGAACCTGATCTTGAACGCCAGTCAGGCTATTCCGGACGGCCGGCAAGGCGTGCTCCGAATTTCCACTGCGATTGAAGGAGGCCGAGAAGGTGGCCGGGTCTCGGTCTGCGTGCAGGACGACGGCATCGGAATTGCGGGCGAAGACTTGCCATACGTCTTCGAGCCCTTCTTCACTCCGCAGGCCGGCTCGAGTTGGGGTCGCGGCCCGCACCCACGAGGCGAAGCCGGCGCCGGCGTTGGCCTAAGCCTGGCCATCTGCAGGAATATCGTGACGGCCCTCGGCGGGACCATTACTGTAACCAGTGAGCCCGATGCAGGCACCCGGTTTACGGTTACCCTGCAGGCGGCTGGAGCCATCGAGGCTTCGGCCGTAGGGAATCGGGCCAGAAGCCGGGAACGTGTGAATAGCCGCGCTCGCATTCTCATCATCGATGACGAACCCCTGTTGGGCCAGACGCTGCGTTTTGCCTTTCAGGACAAGCACGACGTCGAGGTCGCCTCCAGCGGGCGTGAGGCGCTCGAGCGCCTGGCCTCCGACGCCGACTTCGATCTGGTGCTGTGCGACCTGATGATGCCGGACGTCAGCGGCGAGCACGTGTACCGCGCCGTCAGTGAGCACACTCCCAGCTTGGTGCAGCGCTTCGTGTTCATGACCGGCGGCGCGTTCACCGAACGCGCGCAAGAGTTTTTGGCGCACTTCGCTGGCCGTCAGTTGGAGAAGCCCTTCAACATCGACGAGGTCGAGCTGCTCTTGTCGGAGCTGTCGGCCGTCGGCGCTGCCTGACGCGCGGCTGCCAGGCGGCGGTCTCGCCGCACCGATAGCCAGACCGCGCCGGCCAGCGTGCCGCAGATCACGGCCAGCGAAAGCGGGGTCGGGATGTGGACCAGACCGGTCGCCAGCATCTTGACGCCGACGAAGCCGAGCACGATCGCCAGCGCCGGCTTCAAGTAGTGGAAGCGCTGCACGAAATCAGCCAGCACGAAGTAGAGCGAGCGCAGGCCGAGAATTGCGAACACGTTCGAGGTGAAGACGATGAACGGGTCGCGCGTGACCGCGAACACCGCTGGGATCGAATCGACCGCGAAAATCACGTCGGTCAGCTCGACCAAGAGCAGCACGATCAACAGCGGCGTGGCCAGCCACCGCTGGTTTTTTCGGGTGAAGAACCGCTCCCCGTCGGGCTGGTTGCTGGTCGGTAGCAGGCGCGTCAGCGCCTTGTAGGTGGCGCTGTCGAGCGGAGATTTGCCGTCTGCTCCGGCTTTGTCGCGCATCAGCTTGACGGCCGTGAACAACAAGAACGCGCCGAACAGGTAAATCAGCCAATCAAAGCGCAACAGCAGCGCGCTACCGGCGGCGATGAACCCGGCGCGCATCAACAGCGCGCCGAGCACACCCCAAAACAGCACGCGGTGTTGCGAGCGCTGCGGCACTTGGAACGCGCCGAACAGCACCACGAACACGAACAGGTTGTCGACCGACAAGGCCTTCTCGATCAGATAGCCAGCCGCGAACTCGAGCGCACGCTCCTGGCCGAAGGCGAAATAGACGAGCCCGCCGAAGCAGGCAGCCAGCCCGACCCAGACCAGGCTCCAGGTCAGCGCTTCTTTAACTTTGACGACGTGCGGGTGGCGATGAAACACACCCAGGTCGAGCGCCAGCATCACCAGCACGAAGGCGATGAAACCGATCCAATGCGCGGGGCTGCCGATCGAGTGCACGAAACACCTCCTGGGTCGAAACGAAACGACTCGAAACGATACGGCTCGAAACGATACGCTCGGAACCAACTCGCAGCGAGAGACTGACACTCTGTGCAACAAGCTCACTTCGTTCCAATAGATAGATGGGATGCGATCCATTGGTTATTCCGATGTGAGCCGCTTGACGTATCGAGGGCCCCGGTCGCATGCTTTTGGCGTGGAATGGCTGAATTATCACCACCTTTTGTACTTCTGGACCGCCGCGCGCGAGGGCGGCGTCACGCGCGCCGCCAAAAAGCTACGGCTGGCTCAGCCCACCGTCAGCGAGCAGATCAAACGCCTCGAAGAGCTGCTCGGTAATCGGTTATTCGAGCGCAAGGGACGCTCCTTGGTGCTGACCGAGTTCGGACGCACGATCTACGGTTACGCCGACGAAATCTTTTCGCTCGGGCGCGAGCTGATGGACGCCGCCAAGACGCAAGGTGCTGGTCGGCCGCGGCGCTTGGTCGTTGGCGTCGCCGACGTACTACCGAAGCTGATCGTGTACCGGTTGCTGGAGCCTGCGCTGCGGCTCGGCATCGAGCTGGTGTGTCGTGAGGACTACATCGACCAGCTGCTGGCCGGCTTGTCGATCCACGAAATCGATCTGGTGTTGAGCGATTCGCCAGTCGGTTCCAACGTCGGCGTGCGCGCCTTCAACCATTTGCTCGGCGAAAGCTCGCTCAGCTTCTTCGCGATCAAGGAGCAAGCCGCCCGCTTGAAGCGCGGCTTCCCCGCGTCGCTCGACGGGGAACGCTTCCTGTATCCGGAAGAGCAGACCGTGCTGCGCCGCTCGCTCGATCAATACTTCGAGGACAACGGCATTCATCCGCTGTTCGCCGCCGAGTTCGCCGACAGCGCGCTGGCGATGTCGTTCGGCCAGGCCGGCGCCGGCATTTTTGCCGGCCCGACGGTGATCGAGCGCGAAATCAAAAAGCAGTACGGCGTGGCCGTGATCGGCCGCGCGCGCCAGTTGCGCGAGCGCTACTACGCGATCAGCGGTGAGCGGCGGCTGGCGCACCCGGGCGTGCTGGCGATTTCGCAGGCGGCGCGCCGCCTGCTCAGTGCTTGAGCTCGACCTTTTGCCCGGCAGTCGGGATCTGATTCAGCAGCACCGACGTATCGAACTTGGCGTGCTCCAGCACGCGACTCGACGCCGCTAGGTCGAACGCCAAGCCCCACTCGATGCCGTCGGCGACCGAGACGAAGAACGTGCTCGATTCCTTGCAGCCTTTGGCGAAGCGCTCGATCGTGTCACCGGTCATCGATAGGTCAGGCCCGGCCATGCCTTTGGTGCGCTTGCCGGCGGTACCGCCGGAAATTTTCCAAACCGCGGTGCCGTAGTCGCTCGTCACCATGCCGACCACGCTGCACGGCGGTGCCTGCACCTTGGCTTCGGGCACGAAGTGTTGGTCTTGGCTGTACTCTTTGCGCGTCTCGGTCTTGATCGTGATTTTCGACGGGTTCACCTTGGCGAGCTCGTCCAAGTAGGTCGCAACCCACGGCACCTTGGTCTTGCGGTCGACGATCAGCACCACGTCCTTGCCCTCGAGCCAGCGCTTCTGGTCGTTCAACAGCTGCGTCAGCTGGGCTTTGCCTTCGGGATGCTGCAACAGCGCGCGCTCGAAGCCGACCTTCGGGCTCACCGAGTCGATCTCGAGCACGGGCGCGACGTCCGGCTTCGGAATCGCGCTGGCGGGCGGCGCCGGGATCGGCGCGTCCTTCGGCGGATCGAACGGATTTTTCTTGGGGTCGTCTTCGCAGCCCAAGGCCAAGAAGCAGACCCCGAGCGCGATCAGCGCAGCTTGAGGCACAGCGGCTCGGTTCTTGAGAGAAGGATCGTCGAGGCGCATTCACCCTCCGTGTCCCCTTCGGCCATGGCGCAGTAACCGGACGCGCAATCGCTCGAGGACGTGCAGACTTCGTTCAACTCTAGCCGCACGTCGCACGTGCCAGTCTCTGCGTCGGCCGGAATCACGCAATGATCTTCCGGCTTGCACTGGTAGTCGCCGTCGCACGTGCCGCCGGTTTTCTTGTAGACGACGCAATTTTCACCGTTACAGTAGTTGTCCTCGCCGCAGACCTGCGCCGGGCCGTCGCACGCTTCGCCGGGACCGACCTCTTCCGGTTTGGCGCAGACGCCTTTGGTTGCGCCTTGCTTCATGATGCAGTCGAAGCCGGTGGCGGTGCTGCAGTCGTCGTGCGCGGTACAGCTCTCGCCGTCCGTGCTGGTGCCCTTCGAGAGCTGATCGCAAGGCGCGGCCAGCTGAATGACGATCGCAATGTCGGCAGGCACCAGCTTTGCGTCCTTGTAGGCAGCCTTGACCGCGCTCAAGCACTCCTTGGCGTGCCGCGAGTTGTAGTTCTCGGGGACGATGCCAAGGCAGAAGTCGCTCTGGGTTGCCTGACAATCTTCGACCGAGTTGGCGTTGCAGTTCGCGACCACGTCGGTCTGGCAAGCGGCTTCGGCCCAGGCGTCGCAGAACCCGGTGCGCTTGGCCAGCGGATCGGGCGGGGTGTCCTCCTCGACCTTGCAGCCGAGGGGCAGGGTGAGAACGAGGGCGAACACGGCAATAAGCGACTTCTTCATACGAGGTTGGACGATACACCGGGCAAACCGGTTTGGTCACTTTCGCGGCCAGGGGGTAGGCTGCCCGCCGTGCTTGCCTTGGCCGCGCTCGCGGTACCTCGCCTGTCGCGACGTCCTTCGGCGCCGCCGCCCCGGATTCCGTCACCGCTGCAAGCCGGGCTGCTGTGGCTGTTCGCGATGGTGCTGGTGTTTGCGGCCGGTCTTGCGATGGGCGGCGTGGCGGCCGTGATCGCGATCCAGACCGGGCTGCCGATTGACCGCGCCTTCGCCTTGTTGTCGGACCCGAGCAGCTCGCCGCTGGTGACCAGCCCGCCGTGGATCGCGATTTCGGTGCTGGCCAACGAGGCTGTGCTGGCGACGTTGATTTGGCGCTTCCTGCGCCGGCATCGCGTCTTCTTGCACGAGGTCTGTCCGCTCGGTGTGCCGTCGCTGCGCGATTTGGGCGGGGCGTTGTTGTGCGTGTTCGGGCTCGCGCCGTTGTCGGGGCTGTTGGCGGAGCTCGTGCGGCGCCACCTGCCGCGTGATGTCAACAACGCCGAGACGATGGTCGTGGCGCTGACGAAGGACGTGACCGCGGCCGAGCTGGTGTGCGTGGTGCTGGCGACCGCGGTCGTGCCTGCGATCGTCGAGGAGCTGCTGTTCCGTGGCGTTTTGACGCGCGCGTTTTTGGGACGCGGGAACTTGCTGGCGCTGATTGTGCCGAGTGCCATGTTCGGTATCTTCCACCTCGAGCCGACGCAGGCTGCCGGTGCGTTCGTGCTCGGCATTGGCTTTGCCATCGCCCGCCTGTACACGGACAGCGTGCTCACCAGCATCGTGTGCCACTTGGTCTACAATGCTTACGTGTTGATCGACGTCTATGCCGGCGGGCAAGTCGGCAGCACCGAGCTCCACTTGGGGCGCGTCGGTTTGGGCCTGAGCGTGAGCGTGCTCGGCTTCGGGTTGATGGTGTTGCACCCCGGCGAGCGCCGCCGATGAAGCGGCGCGAGCTGCTCGGTTATGGCGCGATGCTGGCTGCTGGCGCCCAGGTTGCGCCGGCTTGGGCCAAGGAGCTGGCGTCGGCGGAGCTCGGGTTGACGGAGCTGTATCTGCCGGGTGATCAGGCCTTCGGTCGCGCGTTGTTGGCGGTGCCACGCGAGCTGCCGGAAAACCCGGAGCTGGTGGTGCTGCTGCATGGTCTCGGTGAAACCACCGACCAAAAGGTAGGCGCGCGCGCGTTCGCCGAGCGCTACGGGCTGTTGACGGCGGTGGCGCGCTTGGCGCATCCGCCGGTCACGCGCAGCGACGAGCAGCATGACTACTTTGGGCCGGGGCGTTTGTCCGAGCTGAACGCGCGCCTAGCGGCGCGACCCTTCCGCTGCCCGGTGGTGCTGTGCCCGTTCACGCCCAACCCGTACAAGGCCGGCGGCGACGCGGTCGTAGTGCGCTTCGCCGATTTCGTGACCGGCCGGCTGAAGGCCGAGGCCGAAGCGCTCAGCAAAGCGTCGTTTCCGGTCGCGCGCTGCATGATCTCGGGCGTGTCGCTGGGGGGCTACTTGGCGATCGAGCTGTTCTTGCGCCGGCCGGACGTGTTTTGCGCGCTCGGCACCGCCCAGGGCGCGTTTGGACCGCAACAGGCCGCGCGCTACGCGCTGGGCGTCGCGACGGCGACCGAGCGCGTGGGGCCGCGTCGGGTCGAGATTTTGACCACGTCGTTCGATCCGTATCGGCGCCCCAACGAGCTGTTTCATCAGCATTTGAGCCAAAGAAAGCAGGCGAGCCGGCTGCGCTTTTCGCCGGGTCCGCACGACCAGCGCTGGCTCAACGAATCGGGGGTGATCGAGATGCTGCTGTGCGCCGACGACGTGTTCGCCGCCGGTCGCGCGGAGGCGTCGTGATCCGCGCGTTGACTCGCAAGGTCTTGGGCTCGGCGGCCGCCGCCGTCGATTTGATGGCGACCGCGGCCGTCACTGCGCACGCGCAGCGCACCGCGCAGGCGCGCCCGCGTCCGCACGCCGATCGGCGGAGGGCGCTCGAGCGATTCGAAGCGCGCTTTCGCGACGCGCCGTTGGACGGCTTTTTCGCGGAGCCGCGCCGGATTGCGCCGGGTCAGCAGCTGGTGCGCACGCGCAGTCGTGGCCGCGCGATCGTCGACCTTTCGTGGTCGAGCCGCTTCGTGCTGCTCGATCCGGAGGTCACCGAACGCTACGCGTCGGCACGCGAGAACGCGCTGGCGGTGGCACGACACTATCAAGCTGGTCCAGCGCGCCCGGTCGTGATCCTGATCCACGGCTACATGGCAGGGCCGTTCGCGTTCGAGGAGCGGATTTGGCCGATCGCGCGGCTGGAGCGGGCTGGCTTCGACGTCGTGCTGTTCACGTTGCCGTTTCACGGGCTGCGCGCGCGCGCTGGGCATGGCGCGGTGCCGGAATTCCCGGGCGGAGATCCGCGGCTCAACGTCGAGGGCTTTCGCCAGGCGCTGTTCGACCTGCAGAACTTGATTGGCTGGTTGCTCGAGCAGGGCCATCCACGCGTCGGCGCGCTCGGCATGAGCCTGGGCGGTTACACGGCAGCGCTGCTGGCCACGGTCGAGTCACGCTTGGACTTCGTGGTGCCGGTCATTCCGCTATCGTCGCTGGGTGACTTTGCCCGCGAACAAGGCTCCCTCAGCCCGGTGCCGGAGGAAGCTGCGCTGCAGCACGCCGCGCTCGAAAGCATCTATCGGCGCGTCAGCCCGATCGCGCGCCCGTCGCTCGTCCCGCCCGAACGCTGTCTGGTCGTCGCCGCCAAAGCCGATCGCGTCACGCCTGCGGCCCACGCGCGTCGCCTCGCCATCCACCTGCGCGCGCCGCTCCAATCGTTCTACGGCGGCCACCTCCTCCAACTCGGCCGCGCCGAAGCCTTCGAACGCGTGATCGACCTGATGAACGCCGCGCGCTAGGCAGGCGCTTCGGGTCTCGGGCTGGCCCGAAGGTCGATCCGGTTCCTGAATCTTCACAGGGAGATCGGGAGATCGGGAGCCCTGCGAGCCCAGATTGGGGGTTCGCGCTGCCGCCCGTGAAATCCGCCGCGTCGGTGCAACCTGAGGTGCGCTGGTCTCGTGCTCACCTCCAAGGAAAATGCGTTCTTCCTCGCACGACTCCTGATCTCCCGATCTCCCTGTGAAAAATCTCGAGCCGCGCTGTGTTGGCCTGGTGACGCTACGGAAGTTTCTGCGATTGGGGCTGCGTGGGGCTGCGTTTTGGCAGCCCTGGAGACGTGTGGCGATACTGCCGTTGTGTCGGGCGAAAAAAAGCGAGCGGCCGCGGCGAGCGTTTTTTGCTCGGCGGCCGCACGCCCCACACCCGGCTCGAACCTTCAGAGGTGAGCGTGAGCGTGTTCGGGATCTTCTTCATCGACGCCAGGCTTGGGCTCTGCGTCGGTGTCGCCGAGTGCTTCGGCGTTGCGTGCGACCAACCACGCGTCGAGCGAGAGGCGGCCTGCGCCGAACACCGAGAACGCGCCCAGCATGGCGAGCACGAGCGCGGCGAACTCGAGCGATTGGCCCGCGGTGAGCAGCCCCTCACCGATGTGCACGAACAACACCGCGCCGAGCAGTGGTGGGATCTGCACGGCGGCTGCGAGCCGCGTTCCGAGGCCTAATGCCAGCAAAATGCCGCCGCACAAGTGCGCGGCCACCACATACTGCGATACCGCGAGCGGCACGAACCAGCTGTGCGTTCGCTTCAAGAAATCGAGCAGTACTTCGGGATGGCTGATGAACAGAGCGCCACGCACCATCAAGCCGATGCCGAGATAGATACGGATCACGTCGAGCCCGATGCTCGGGTCTTGCCACCACGCCTTCTTCGATTCGGTAGCCATCGTGCCTCCTGAAATGAAAAAACGCTGAGCGGCCCCGCAAGTCACTCTCGAAATACGTCGCGTGAGCCCCCACTCACCAGACGAGTATTGTGTCACTTTTGACGCCACTTGCACGCGTCGTCTCTCGATTTGAATGGCAGTCTGAGCAGCGATCCTTCCCGGTGCCGCGGCGATCGGTCAGCTGCCCACCTTCCCGAAAACGCTTGAAGACGCGCAACGCACGGTTTTTGTAACGGCTATTCCGTGGCGCTTTGCGTCAGGGAAATCCCGAGAGAACAGGAAGGCGGGAAGGCGGGAAGATTTTAGGGGTGGGCGAACTGCTACGCTCGGTAGCGCCGCGAGCAGGGCTCGACTGCTCGTTGGCCGCAGGCGCGAACCCCAAATTCTCGTCCTGATCTTCCCGCCTTCCCGCCTTCCTGTTGTTTGGTTCTTGCTGGTGTTTACGCAGGGAATTGGGGGTGCAGGTGAGGGGTGGTAGCGTCGCTTTTCATGTTGGGACGGCCTTGGCTGATTGCGCAGCTGGACGCGATGCACCGGAGTCGGGGCGGGGATTGGTACTACCGGACGTTTGCGCCGGGGCGGGCGATGGCAGCGCTGGACGGGGTGCACGTCGTGAACGTCGATCAGGCGCATCGGCGTTTGCCGCAGATCGCGGCGGAGGCCGACGTGCTGGTGGTAAACGGCGTGTGCAGCGCGGATTTGTTGCCGCTGATGGTTGCGCGCAAGCAGGCGCGGCGCCTGACGGTGTTCGAGATCAACGACGACGTGCAGCAGATTCAGCCGTCCAACCCGCTGGCGGGCTTTTTTTCGCAGCCGGACAACCTGCGGCTGTTTCGGCGCTTGGCGTTGAGCGCGGACGCGGTGCAGTACAGCGTGCCAGAGCTGGAGCGGTCGTACGGCTCGCTGAATCGGCGCGGGCGGGTGTTCTTGAATCAAGTCGTGGCGCCGCCGCCGCTGCGCCGGCCGGATCCGAACGCCAGCGTCGCGGTCGGTTGGGGTGGCTCCGCCGGTCATTTGGAGGATATGGCCGAGGTGGCGCCGGCGCTGATCGCGTTCGTGCGGGCCGAGCCGAAGGTCACTTTGTGCCTGATGTGCTCGGATCGGATCTGGAGCTTGTTCGACGCGCTGCCGAGCGAGCGCAAGCGCCGCACGCCGCTGGGCTCGATCGACGACTACTACGCATTCGTGGCCGGGCTGGACATCGGGCTTGCGCCGAACCGTGACGCCGGCTTCAACCGCGCGCGCTCGGACGTGAAGTTCTTGGAGTATGCGGGCTGGGGCGCCGTGCCGGTGGTGCAGCGGCTGGCCCCGTATCTTGCCAGCGTGACGCACGGTGAGAATGGCTTTCTTTACGCCACGACCGAGCAGTTGATCGCGACGCTGAGCCGCTTGGTTGCCGACCCGAACGAGCGGCAACGCGTGCGCGAACGGGCTCACGCCTACGTGCTCGGCGAACGACTGCAGGCCGAGCACGCCGCGCAGCGCTTGGCGTTCTACACCGAGCTGATGCCCGATGTGGTTGCCGAAGCGCAACCGGCGCGGTTGTTCGACGAGCTTGCCGCGCTCGAGGGGGCCGAGGTCTCGGGGCGCCATGTCATGCTCGCGCACACGCGCTACGAGTCGCTGCTGCACGATGGGCTGGTGGCGTTGCAGGGCGGCAAGGAGCCCGAACGCGGGGCAGCGCTGCTGCGTGAAGCGCGACAACTGGAGCCGACGCAAGCGTTGCCCGATTTGTTTTTGGGCGTGCAGCTCGCTTCCGAGGCGGAGCTGCTGGCGGCCTTGGCGAAAGATCCGCGCTCGGTGCAGGCGGCGTTGGCGCTCGGGTCGCTCTACTTGGAGCGCGGACAATTCATGCCGGCGCTGCAGCGCTTCTTGGCCGCCGCCGAGCTCGCGCCGGGTTACGAAATGCCGTTCTTACAGGCGGCGCGTACGCTGCAGAAGCTCGGCGGCACGCAAGAAGCTGCCGAGTTCGAACGCCTGGCGCAGACCATGGCCCAAGCCGTCGCGCCGCCGACAGCCTAAGGCGCGTGCCCGCCGCTCGAGCCGTGACCGGCGCCGCCGCTGCTTGCGCTGGCACCGGCTGCGCTTGCGCCGGCACCGGCTGCGCTTGCGCCGGCACCGGCTGCGCTCGCGCCGCCGCTGGCGCTCGTGCTGCCACCGCTTGCACCGCCGGCGCCGGCGACGTTGCCGTGACCAGCCGCGCTACTGCTCGCGCCCGCGCTGGCGCTCGTGCCGCCAGTCGTTGCCCCGCCGGCGGCCGGCGCCGTGCTCGTCGTACCGCCCGTGCCGTTCGAGCTCGTGCCACCATTGGCGGCCGGACCGGAGCTCGCGCCCGCGGCGGCCGGGCCCGGCACGCAGGTGGCATTGGAGCACTGCTCGCCACCGGCACAGGTGTGACCGCAGGCGCCGCAATTGGCGGTGTCGCTGCTGGTGTTGATGCAGGCGCCTTCGCAGCGCATGCCGACCACGGTCGCCTTGTCGGTGACCGTGTCGCAGCACGTCTCCGGATCGCTGCTGCCACACAGATCCCAGTAGCACTCGGTGTGAGAACCCGAGTCGACTTGAAACGTGCAGTCGACTTGCTTGCCGCCGCTGTTCGTCGACTGGCCGGCTACGCCGCGGTCGGTTCGCCCGGCCTCGGGAGCGCTGCTGCCCGAATCGGCGCCGCAAGCGCACAGCGCCCAGGCCAGCATCGTCACCGGAAAGAAGAAGCGCGCACGCAACGTCATCTGCATGCTCGGCAGCTCTGCAGGCCGCATGCCACGCGTTTCCGCGCTGAATTTTCGCGCGCGTCGCCTGACTGCTCGGACACGGTGTCTGGAAGCCCCGACACTGTCCAGGTTTTGGGACACCCGTTGCCGTCAGCCCCGTCGCGCTGCCGTGCGAATTTCCGCTCCAGACGGCGCTCGACCCGAAACGAACATCGGTCCGAGAAGTCTCGCCCCAACTCGGGTGCCTTTCTCGAGGCTAAGTGTCAGAGGCGTTGCAGCGTGAGCCCGCAACGCCAGCGCGCAGCCAGAAGGCACGCGCGGTGTGTCCCCATACCTGCCTAGCGACGGATCTTTTCCGCGCCCCGGGAGCTCGCATGGTTCGTGGTTTGTTTTCAGTCTTGTTCGCTGCCGCCGTCGCGGTTGCTTGTGTCACCGGTACGGACGGCGCTGGCGGTCCGACTGGCGCGTCAGGCGCGAGCGCGACGGCCGGCGGAAGCGCGCCGGTCGGGACCTTTGGCGGCGCTGCTATGACGACCGGCGGCGCGTCGGTTGCGGGCGGCGGTATTCCCGGTGGTGGCGCAACGGTCGTTGGTACGGGCGGAGCCGTCGTCAGTGCTGGCACCACGGGCGCGGGCGGCGTGGGCGGCACCGGTGGTCCGCTGTGCGGAGGACCGGCGATCCCGACCAACAAGGGTCGCTGCTCGGCCGGTGTCGTCACCGCCAAGGGCAGCGCGTTGACGATCGACGACTTCGAAGATCCGGGCCCCGACAACGATTACTTGGGAGTCTTTTTCGGCGACGGTCGCAGTGGCAAGTGGTTCGACAGCCACGACTTGACGATGAAGCCGGTGATCACGATGACCGCCGACGCGACCACCGGTGGCGTCGCCAGCAACACGCGCGCGATTCACTACAAGGGTGCAGCGCCAGGCGGTTGGGGAGCGACGCTGGGTCTCACGGTCGCCAACTGCTACGACGCGCGCGCCTACCAAGGCCTGAGCTTTTACATCAAAGGCAATCCAGCGGCCGGCAACAACCAGGTCAAGTTCTCGCTGCACAGCCCGATCAGCGAGCCCGCGCCGAGCGGCGGCTGCACTGCGGCCGATAACGCGGCCGGCAAGTGCTACGACCACTTCGCCAAAGTCGTCACGCTGACCGATCAATGGACGCGCTACGACCTCAAGTGGAAAGATTTGACGCAGAACTGCGCCAGTGATCCGAGCTACGTGCCGCAAGGCGAGATCTTGACGCTGAGCTTCTCGATCTTGACGCCGACGGCCGGTTTCGACTTTTGGGTCGACAATTTGAGCTTCGATCCGGGTGGCCTACCCTCGAACGGTTTCGCGGAAATCGTGCCGAAAGCGATGTTCGAGGAGATGTGGCAGACGACCAAAGGCACGATGGTCGTGAACCAGCGCAATGCCTTCTACACGTACGAAGGCATGGTCGCCGCGACCGCAAAGTGGCCGGCGTTCTGCACCACCGGCACTGCCGAGGAGCGCCGGCGTGAGGCGGCGGCGTTCTTGTCGAACGTCGCGCACGAGACGGACAGCCTGGCGCTCGTCGAAGAGAACGGCTGCGCCGCCGACAACGTGTGCACCCAGTACGGCACCGCGCCGAACGGCAAGACCTACCACGGCCGCGGGCCGATTCAGCTGAGCTACTCCTACAACTACGAGCCGGCCGGTACGGCGCTCGGCATCAACTTGAAGAACGACCCCGAAAAGGTCGCGACGGATCCGACGGTGGCGTTCGGCACCGCGCTGTGGTTTTGGATGACGTACCAGTCCGCCAAGGGTATTCCGCACGAAGCCGTCAAGAGCGGCCTCGGGGCGACGATCAACATCATCAACGGCATCGAGTGCAATGGCGGCAATGCCGCCGCCGTCGCCAATCGCGTCAAGCTCTACAAGCGCTTCTGCGAGATGCTGGGTGTCGATCCGGGTGCCGGTCAAGGCTGCTGAGCAAGGAAATGAACGAAGTCATGAGCCGGAAGCTGGCGCTGCGTTTTGGGCTATTTCCCGCGGTGTTCGTGGCGCTGGCCAGCTTCGGACCGGCGTGCTCGCCGGAAGCGGGCGGGCCGCGCGGTGTCAACGGCACCGGCGCTAGCAACCCCGTCGGCGCGGGTGGCGCCAATAGCTTCGGCGGCGCCAGCGTCAGCGGCGGTATCAACGCCACGGCTGCGGGCGCGGCTCCGCTCGGTGGCGCCGGCAGCATCGCCGGCACGCCCGGTGGAGGCGGTGTCAGCACGGGTGGCGTGAGTACGGGCGGCGCGGGTGGCAAGCCCGTCGTGCTCGGACCTGGCAACCGCTGTGAGCTGGCGGGTGTCACGGTCGCCAAGGGCACGACCTTGCTGGTCGACGACGTCGAGGACGACGACCTCAAAGTGCTGCCGGCCGATGGTCGCGACGCCAGTTGGTTCGAGAGCCACGACACCACCGCCGGGGCCGTGGCCACCTTCAAGACCGAGCCGACGACGCCCGGCGCGCCCGGCACCACCAAAGGCATGCACTACCACGTGACCGGCCTCGACGGCTGGGGTGCGGTGGTCGGCTTGCCGTTCAACCTTTGCTACGACGCCAGCACCTACGCCGGCTTCAGCTTCTGGATCAAAGGCGCGCAGGCCGCAGGCGGCACCGATCAGGTCTTGCTCGCCCTGCACACGCCGATCAGCGAGCCAGAGGCTTCCGGCGGCGCCTGCAAAGACCTGCCCAATTGCTACAACCACTTCTCGGCCGACGTCTTCACCGTACCGACGACGTGGACGCGCTACACGTTCACGTGGTCGCAGTTCAAGCAGGGCGCGGGCTGGGGCATTCAGGCGCCGGCCGGCTACGTACCGCAAAAGCAAATCTTGGCGGTCAGCTTGTCGCCAGTTTACCCAGGCACCAACCCGGCGATGATCAAAGCCAAGAGCTTTGACATCTGGATCGACCAAGTCAGCTTCGATTTGTCGGGTGACCTGACCGGTGGCTTTGGCTCGCTGGTCACCCAGCAGCAGTTCGACAGCATGTTCAAGGGCGCCCGCAACGCGCTCTACACCAATGCGTACGCCAACTTGCTCGAAGCCGCGAAAGATCCGCGCTTCGCGCTGTTCGGTCGCGAGGGCTCGCCCGACGATCAGAAACGCGAGATCGCCGCGTTCTTGGCCAACGTCGGCCACGAGTCGGGTGACCTAGGTTACGCCGAAGAAATTCAAGCCAACTGCAAGTCGCCCGGCTGTGTGTACTGCAAGGCCAGCGCCGACTACCCGTGCACCGGCGGCCAACAATACTTCGGTCGTGGGCCGATGCAGCTGACCTGGAACGACAACTACGGCGCGTTCAGCGATTTCCTCGGCATCGGCAAATCACAGTTGCTGGCGACTCCGGCCAAGGTGTCGCAAGACGGCCAATTGGCTTGGAAAGCCGCGCTTTGGTACTGGATGGAGCCCAGCAACGCGCACAAGGCGTTCCTGAACGGCGGCTTCGGCGACACCATCAAGCAAATCAACGGCGCGCTCGAATGCAACGGCGGCAACCCGACCCAAGTCGCCAGCCGCCGCCAACGCTTCCAAGCCTTCTGCGCCGCGCTCGGCGTCGCCCCCGGCGCCAAAGACACCGGCTGCTAGCCGCGTCGGCGCTCAGCGCGCGATGAACAGCGACACGCCGGGGTGAAAGCCCCACGGCTTCACCGGACCGCCTTCGGGGTGGAAGTGACGCTCGATGCGGGCGATGACTTGCTTGCCTTCGACTTCGACCGTGACCTCGGTGCCGACCGGCTTGGCGTAATGCTTGTGCACGATGTGCGCGGCCATCTCGAGCATCGCCGGCGAGATCTCGCCCTTTTGCATGCGGCGCAGTCCGCGATTCTCGAGCGGGTGCGGTGGCGTGATGCGTTCGGCGCTGGTCGGCGCATCGACAGCGGCCTGGTGCGACGTCGTTTCGACGACAGGCGCGCTGGGCGCGACGAACGCCGTGGCTGCGGTGGTCAGCACCTTGAACGCGTGCAGGTTGGTGTTGCTCGGGCGCGCTTCAGCGGTCTTGGCGTTCGCCGCGCTCACCAACAGCGCGCCCAGTGTCAAGAAGATGCCCGCAACGCCCGTACCCGTGTTCATGCTGATCCCCTTAAGCAATCGCCGCGCCAACCACCAACCACGTAACCCGCATGCGGGATATTTCGCGGGATTGAGGTTTCCAAGCGGTTTTCGCGGCTTGCGCCGGGAAGGTTTCGCCTAGGCCGGCGTAACACCTGGGTTTGTGGGGTGCAGGTTGCGGCGTCACCCGTAACACGAGGTGTTTCCTGGCAGACACGGGCGGCTCAGGCGACCGAAACTGGCCGCAAGCGGCGCCTGCTCGCAATTCGGCGACGCGCGCTGGCTACGCCCTCACTGCGCCAGCCAGGCCTTGGCGGCCGCCTCGCCAAGCGCGGTGTGTTTGTCGTGATTGTAGATGTCCTGCCCGCTGGCGCGCGCTGTCGCCCCGGTGAAGGTGACGTAAGTCACGTCGAGCGGATCGATACCGCCGTTGTTTGGATCGCAGTTGTTGGCGCCGATGAACAGGCTGCACATTTTGTACGAAGCCTCACCGATGAAGTTGCCGCCGGCTTGGTCGGCGAAGATGCCGTAGATGACTTGGCCCTTGTAGATGACGGCGCCGATCTGTCCGAGCTCGATGGCGTACGGCGTGTACCACTCCGTTTCGGGCGTCCCGAGTGGGATGACGAAGTACGGCAGCTTGGTCGGATCGACGTCACCGCTCGGCGCCAAGTCGACGATGCTGGTCATGGGTTGACCGGTGTTGTCGGTGTTGCACGGTGGCGTCTGAATGCCGTCGCAGTCGACGTCGAGGTCGGCTTTCCACCAAACGGCGCTGCCGGTCTTGCAGACGTCGATGTTGCCGGTACTGGGCCCGTCGGGATTGTAGGGGCCGCTGATCTTGGTGCAGTTGCCCAGCTTGGCGATCAGCTCCGCGCCCGTCGGCGGACCAGCGCTCGCGCCGGCGCTGCCGCCGCCTGGATTGCCCGCGCCACCGGAGTTTTCTCCGGCGGCACCGCCGCTGCCAGCCGCGCTGGTTTGGCCGCCGGCGTTGCTGCCGCCGGCGTTGCTGCCGCCGGTGCTGCTGCTACCGCCCGGGCTGCTGCCGGCATTGCCCGTGTTGCCGCCGGGGTTGGCGGCGCCGGCGGTGTTGGGCGGATTGCCAGCGATGCCGCTCGCGCTGCCTGCAACAGCGCTGGCCGCGCCGGCCGTGCTGGGGCTGGCGCCGCCGAGCCCGCCGTTGCTTGGGTCGTCGCTCGACGAGCACGCGAGCGCCACGCTGGCCAACCCTGCGCTGAGCACCGAAGCCCGAAACCAAGAGTGCTGCTGCATGCTTGAAGAGTGGCTTCAGGTTAGCCGCAGTCGCTACCGGTTTCATTCAAAGCGTTGTCGATTCTCCATTCCGCCGGGCGGCGGTGCCAGCGCTGAGAGCGGGGGGCGGCTGCGAGCCGCTTTCGCGATAGCGCGCGGGCGAGCAGCCGTAGCTTGCGCGGAAGCTGGCGTGAAAATGGCTGGCATCGACGAAGCCCCAGTCGCGCGCGATCGCCTTGACCGGATCGTTCGTCTCCAACAAACGCGAGGCGGCGCCTTGCAGCCGATAGCGCAGCGCGAACTTCGCGAACGAAACGCCGACGGCGCGCCCGAACAGCGCGTTGAGCGCCTTGTGGCTGAGCGCGCACTCACGCGCTGCTTCGCTCGAGCTCACGTAGCGCCGCTGCCGGAACACCAACTCCACGGCGCGATTGATGCGCTCCCAGCCGTCCGTAGGCAACGTTGGCGTCGTCGGCTGCGCCGCCCGCGGCAGCTCCAGCAAGAGCTGATAGACCAGCATGCGTTGGAGCAAGAACCGCTGCGGCACGGGCGCCGTCGCGCTCTCGCTCAGCTGGCGCCCGAGGCGGCGCATCGCGGCGCGCGCTTCGGCGGGCACGTCGGGGCGTTCGGCGGCCGGCGCCACGAACGGGCTCTGCCAGTCGAAGCTCGCGAGCTCGGGGAAAGTACGGTTGGCCAGCGTGGGTGGGAAGATGCTGACGACGACCGCCTGACATGGACCTTGCGTCACACGCCAGCCGTGAGGCTCCCAGGCGCCGCACAGCCAGACTTGACCCGGCCCCAGCGTGCGCCGATGCCGATGGTAGAGCCGCTCCATGCGACCGCCGAGCACGATGCCCAGCTCGAGCGCGTAGTGCATGTCGAACAGCTCGCTGCTGGCCGCTTCGTGGTTCTTGGTCGCCACGCGCAGCGGCGCCGTTTCGGAGAGCGGATACTGAACCTGCACGAAGCGTTGCAGGTCCCAGTCCGTGCTCGGCTCGGAGACGGAGCTCGCCGCCGCGGATTTCGGCCGACCCATATGGGTATCTGGCCCGCGCCGCAAAACCGCGGGAGATGCGATTTTCTGCGGTACTCCCTGACTGGAATTTCCCCCGGCTGACGCTCAGAGATCGGGGATGGGTGTGCGGGCTGCCCCCGTCCCGGCCGAGCCCCAGACCCGCTGGCAACGTGCCTCGAAGGCAGCACGAGCCGCAGGCAGCCGCGAAGTCAGGCTCGCGGGCAACAGCGCGAACACCTGCTCCAGCACGTCGGGGGCGATGCCGTTCGAGCTCCAGGCAAAGCCTTGAGCGTACATGTCTGCCTCGGCGTCGCCTGGCGGTGGCGGAAAGTGCTTGGCCGGTCTGAGGTGGGGGATGAGCTGTGCTTCTTCGGTCGCCAGGTGTGGCGCCAGCAATGCTGCCAGCTCGCGCACGACCGCACGCGCGGCGTTGGTATCGGGCAGCAGCGCGAACGCCGCGTCGCCTTTTACCAGCAACGGATCGATGCGCTGGTGGTCGGCGCCCAGGCCGTCGAGACAGAGCGCCAAATCTGGGCTGGCTGCGCGCAGCGACGGGAAGACCCCGATGTCCTCCATGTGGTGATGACCGTGGAGCGCAGCGTGGTAATTTTGCCATTCTTCACGCAGCGCTTGGGTGCGGTCGTCGTCGCTCGGCCGGGCGTCGGTCAGAGCGCGCTCGAAACGCGCGATGTCACGCCGAAAGGCGTGGTGCGACATCATCAACATCGTCGCCATCGACGCGCTGCCGTCGTCGTTCAGAAGATTGGGAGGGCTCGTCATCACCACCCGCCTAAGGCTGCGTGTCTGGAGCGACAAGCCCCGACCGACGCCGAAAGCCGCGGCGTTAGCGCACGAGCCGCGCGGGATCGTCATGCAAACGGCTCCAGACGCTGCCATTTAGCTGATTTTGCTCGAGCAACCATTGGCGAAAGCGCTGGTACAGCTCGCGGTCGACGACGCCAGGGGCGCTGAAGAACTCGGCCAGCGTGCCTTGGTGCGTCAGTCCGGGGATGTCGTAGATGGCGCGCCCCAGACACTTGACCGGCGTGCCGTGCGTCAACGACGACAAGCCCATGGTGCTGTTGATGACGACGGTGCCGCTTGCCCCGCGCAGCGCCGCTGGCACGTTGATGATGTCGGCGTAGATCAGCCGCTCGCCGAGGCCAAACTCGAGCCGCAGCGCCTCGACGTCCACGGAGTAGTCGCTGTAGGCCCGGTCCATCGGGTGCAGCTTCAAGACCAACGAGTGGCTCTTGGGGGCGTGCTCGGCGAAGCTGGTCACGACCTCGCGAATGAACTGGTTGATGGTCGCGTACGGTGAATGCAGTAGCTGCGAATCCAAGTGAACCTGCAGCGGTACCAAGAAGTACGGCGGCATGGCCTGAGCCTCGAGCCGCTTGGCGAGCTTTCGATCGCGTACGGTGTGAACCGCGCGCCGCACACCGCCGCGAATCCACAACCGCATTTGCACGATCGGTCGGATGTCGCGGTGGTGGCGGTAGTGTGGGTAGCGGCGCTTGAGCAGCGCCACCGCGCACGCGTAGCAAATCGTGTGCAGCGCCGACTTCGCGAAGGCGTGCTTGACCGGCTGATGTGGTGGCTCGGGCTTGAGCTCGACTTGGTCGAAATGGCCTGGATCTTGCGGAATGCTCGAGTGCCCGTTCACGCCGCCCTTCTCGAACGTGACGAAATCAGGCCGCAGGTAACCCTCCTCGAACACGAACACGTCGATGCCCAGCTCGCGGGCGCGCTGGATCGCCGCGCGGTGCACCGGCCGGCAGTCGCCGAACAAGACCACACCGTTTACCTGGCGCTCGCGCACCAGCTGCTCGAAAAACGCCGGCCAAGCTTCGAGTGGCTCGCGAAAGCGCACGACGCCGGGCAGCCGGTAGTACAGGTCTTCGCCGCCGTTGAACGTGACCTTGGTCACGCGCGCACCGGCCGCCAACAGCTGCCTGGCCACGCGCGCGAAGAACGGCCCCGCCGGTCCTTGCAGCAAGAGCAAATGTCGGCCAGTCAAGTCGGTCAAGTCAGTCAAATCAGCCACGCCGTAACCCCCGCCCGTGCCACCATTCGAGCCCAGATCGAGCCAAGCTCGAGACTTTGATCGCCAGCCGCGGCAACTTGACGGCACGAAAGCGACGGGTGCTGGCGCGTTGCAGCTCGAGCACCTTGTCCTCGGCGCTGCAGAAACAGCGCGCGGGCCAATGCATGTAGCGCGGGTAGCGCAGCAAGGCGCCAGCCACCAGCTGGTCGAGGCTGAGACGACGCGTGCGGCGGGCCAGCGGGGCGTAGTCTCGAGTCAGGCCCCAGCTCGCATAAAAAGGCTGGCCGTACGTCACCACCGGTAAGCCGCGTAGAAGGGCTTCGAAGCCGACGAGTGACGTCATGGTGTGCACTTCGTGCACGGCGTCCAGACACGCCGCGACCGGCACTTGCCCGACCAGCAGGTTCCACGGCGGAGCCGCCGCGTCGTGCAGGCTGCCGCGGCGGTTGCCGCTCAGCACGTCGGGGTGTGGTTTGTAGATGATGTACGCGTCGGGGTTCGCGAGCCGAACCGCACGCAGCAAGCTCAAATTGTCGCCCACGCTCTGCGTGCCGAGTCGGACCGAGGCGTCGTCGGCGACTTGCCCCGGCACGAGCAGAATGCGCTGCGTCGGGCGCGCGCCGAGCGCCAGCTGCTCGGTGGCGGGCAGGTTGTACTTGCTGATGCGGCTGTCGACGATCAGCTGGCGCAAGCTTTTGGCGCGCGCCAGCTCTTCGCCCGAGAACGTGGCGGTCTGCAAGATCTTCTCGAGTCGGCTCGGCCGCGAAGGATCGTAGTAGATGCCGTCGGGATCCAGCACCAGCGAGCCCGGCGCGGTCAGGTCGGAGCCGAGGCCGGCCGAGCGAAAAAAACCGTCCTCCATCTGCCACAGCGGGACGCCATGCGTTTCGGCCCACGCGCTAAGCTCGGCCGATTTGCGGCTCGCCCAGACGACGGCGGTGAGTTGGCGCAGGTCGGGAACGTTCGCAAGCTCGCGGGTCGACCTGACGAAGCGCACTTTGTGCCCGGGTGCGCGCAGGTAGCGGCGCACGAACGGCCGCTTCCAATAACTCATGTCGAAGCACACGAAGCTGCGCTGATTCTCGGCGAACAGCTGGCGCTGCAACGCCAAATGCTCCAGCACCGCTTCCGCCTCACAACGTTGTTTCGAGATTGGATGGCGGTAACGCGGGTAGAGCAGCAGCGCGCCTGCCACCAATTGGTCGAGCGACAGGCGTCGCGAACGGCGCGTCGACGACTGCCGATCGTCAGTCAGGCCCCAGCCGGCGTAGAAGGCTTGACCGAAGCAGGTCACCTTCACGCCTGCCAACAAGCCCTCGAAACCGAGCTGCGAGCTGACCACGTACAGGTGCCGCGCGCGCCGCAGCAACGCGTGCGGATTCACGTCGGCGCTGACGAGCGTGACGCGCGGCGAAGCGTGGCCCGCCGTCAGGTAGCCGCGCTTTTTGCCAGCGATCGTCGCTGGATGCACCTTCACGACGACGCGCGCGCCCGGGTGCTCGTCGAGCGCGCACTCGAGGGCTCGCGCAAAGCTGCTGTCGTTCGCCAAAGCTCCCGTCACCGACGCATCGTCGTAGGTCTGATCGCCGACCAGCACCAGCCCCTCGGCGTCGGCGAGCTCGGGCGGTAGCTGGTCCGGTGCGTGATTGTATTTCGAGACGCCGGATTCGACGATCCGTCGCCGAAACCGTTCCGCGCGCGTCAGCAGCTCCGAGTCATCGAGTCGCAGGTCGGTCTGCAGTAGCTCTTCGAGCCGCGACGGCGTGCGCGCATCGTAATAGATCCCGCGATCGTCGACGATCAGGGACAGCGGGGGCTCGCTGCCGCCCAACCCCACCGAGCGCAAGAAGCCGTCTTCGAGCGCCAGGTAGGGTAAGCCGTTTTGGCTAGCGAAGGCACGCGCCTGGTTCGCGGTTGGCTTGTGACCCCAACCGGCCACGGCGTCGAGCCCGCGCGCGGCGCCAGCGCTGGGGCGGAACCGCACGCGCTCGGCGCCGAGCAGCTCGCGCAGACCTTCCAGTCGCGCCAACCCTCGCGAAAATACCCCGACGTTTCCCAACCGCTCGCGCATCACGTTTCGAAGAGCTTCTGAATCCGCACGGCGTCCTCGGGCGTGTCGACCCCGCCGGCCGGCGCTTCCGCCACCACGGCTACCTGAACCTTCATGCCCAGCCACAGCGCGCGCAGTTGCTCCAGCCGCTCGGCTTGTTCGAGCACCGTGGGCCGAGTCTGAGCCAACGTCAGCAGCGTCGACACCCGATAGGCATACAGGCCGATGTGACGGAGGAACAAGTCCTCTTGCAACGGCCCTTTGCTGTCGCGCACGGTTTCGATCGCGAATTCTCCGCGGAGCCAAGGGATCGGGGCGCGGCTGAAGTAGAGGGCGCGGCTGGCTTGGTCGAGCACGACCTTCACGACGTTCGGATCGAACAGCTCACCGCGTTCGCGAAGCGGTGTCGCCAGCGTCGCCAGGCTGGCTTCGGGGTCTTGGCTCAGCGTCTGGGCGACGCGCGTCACCAATGCCGAGGGCAGCGCCGGTTCGTCACCCTGAAGGTTGACGATGATGACGTCTGGATCCAGCCGCATGCGCCGCGCCACCTCGGCCAGGCGATCGGTGCCGGTCTCGTGCTCGGGCGACGTCAGGATCGCCTCGCCGCCGGCGGCCGTGACGGCTTCGGCCACGCGCTCGTCGTCGGTGGCAACGACCGCGAACGCCGCACCAGCCGCCGCCGCCACCTCCAGTACCCGCACTACCATCGGCTTTCCGCCGAGGTCGATCAAGGGCTTGCCGGGCAGCCGAGTCGACGCGAAACGCGCCGGAATGATCACGCCGAATTCGCTGGTTTCGCCGTCGCTGGTCATAGGATCGCTATGACAACCGCCGCCGAGACAGCGATTTGGTAGATGACCTGCGTGACGTCGATCGAGTTCTGCAAAATCTTGGTGTCGACCTTCGGCGGCACCAAGATTTCGTCGCCCGGGTAAACGGGCAGATCGGTGTCGCCCACGGCGACCTCGGCGTCGGCGCGAATGATGATGACTCGGCCGTGGTCGGAGCGATCGGTGTAGCCGCCGGAGTCGGTGATGTAGTCAGCGGCCGTGGCCTTGGGCCGGAACATCACCGCCTGCGTCATCATCACTTCTCCGCCGACGCGGACCACGTTGGTGCGGGCCGGGATTACGATCACGTCTTCGGGCTCGAGTACCACGTTGCGTTGCTGGTTGTTGCGCGCCGTGACGACCCGGCCGAGCGGTTGAATCAGCCGCGCGCGCTCGACGAATTTTTGCGTCAGCTCGGCTTCACGGACACGAATGCCAGCTTCACCTTGCGAGGAAGACAGCGCCAAAAGCGCGCTGCGCTCCAGCCGAAACAGCGCGTCGTCGATGGCAATCTTCTGGGCCCTGACCACCGAGGCGCGACGCACGTGAACGGCGCTGGCGTGCGCCAGCACCGGATCGATCGGCACGTAGTTCAGCACGTCGACTAAACGTGCCCCGCGCCTAACCGCCAACACGGACGGCCCATTGAACTCGCCTTCCAGGTGCACCAAGATCGTGTCGGCTCGACCATCACCGCGCAGCGTGATCGAGTCGCCATCGCGGAGGGCGAAATTTTTGAAGCCGGGCACGCTCAACGTGCGGCTGATCGGTACACCATCGCGGATGCCTTCGATCGTGACTTGCGTGGCCCGGGCGATGCCCGGTACGACCCCAAATGCCTCTGCTCCCGTGACTGCGCCCGGCTTGAACTCGAGCGTGGCCGGTAGGGTGACGTCGCCGCGCATTTCGACGATCGGTCCGCGCGGATTGACGAGCACCGTGTCCCCATCCTTGAACTGAATCGAGGGCAACGTTCCGTTGAGCAAGAAATCGTACAGGTCGAGCTGTGCGATTTTCTGTCCCGCGCGCAGCACCGTGAGGTCGCGGTAGCTACCGAGGCGGGGGTCGATACCGCCGGCCTCTTCGAGGAAGAAGAGCACGGAGTCCGACGGAACCCCGGCGTAGCGTCCGGGCTTCTTGACGCCGCCAGTCACGAAGACCGCCACCGGCTTGGCGCTGAGCAGGTTGGTGTAGACCTCGAAATTGCGCGAGTAAACTCGGCTGAGCCCGGCTTTGACCTTGGCGGTCAGCTCCGAGTTTTTGGTGCCAGCGACCTGCACGGGGCCGACGTTGGGCAGGAAAATGTTGCCTTGGGCGTCGACCAGCAGCACCGCGCTGGTGTCAAGCGCGCCCCAAGTATTGACCTGGATGCGATCGCCCGGCATGACCAAGTAGTCGCCGTTCAAACCATCTTGCCGCGTGTGCAGAAAGTTGCCGGTGAACAGCCGTGAGCCGAACGGCTCGGGGGCCTCCAGCGGTGCGGGCGGTCCGCCCAGGGTCGCGCTCGCTGGCGGCGGTGCCGGTTTCGTTTGCGCTTTGTCGTCGAACGAGGCTTTGGGAATGTCTTCGGCGACGCTGATTTGCGGAGGCTTAGCGGGTAGCCCCGTGGTTATGGGCGCCGGCGTTTGCGCGACCGCCAGCGGGGGTTGGAGGGCCCCAACCAGCACGCCCAGTACGAGCACCAATCCGCACAACCACTTGCCAAGCCCTTTGATCGTCATAGTCGCGCGTGCTCCCGAACCGCAGCCGTCATCATGCTGATCGTGCCCCAAAGCAAGAAGCAGACGAGAAAGGACGTCAGAACGCTGCGGATGCGGTGCGGGTAGGTGGCTTCATCTGGCTTGGACGGCGCGGCGATGATCGCCACGTAGCGGTGCTGCCGGTCGGCGTCGGCGCGTGCGATTTCCAACGTCATCATCGACGATTCGTAGGCTTTCTGCGCGAATTCCTTCTCGACCATCGCGGCCTCGAAGTCGGAAAACGACGTGGTCAATGCGCCCGGGCTCTTTGGATCGACCAGTTTGCGGCTCTCGCCGGTTACCTGGGCCGAGATTGCCTTCACTCGCTCGTTTGCGGCTCGGAGTTGCGGTGCATCGTCCTGCATGTAGGAACGAAGTTGCATCACCTCGGCGCGGGCTTTGGCCAGCTCGACCTCGAGCCCGGTGCGGATGGTCATTGCCGACGTTGCCGTAGCTACCGGGTTGAAGTCGGAGTGTTGTTGCTGTAGCGAGACGATCACTTTGCGCGCGGCCGTGAGGCGCTCCTCGGCCTTCTTCACTCCGGCGTCGGCGTACGCGGTGCGATCGCGACGCTCACGCTCCGACAGCTTGTTGACCATCTCTTCGCTGTAACTCAGGATTGCGGCCGACAGGCTGACGGCCTGCTCGGGGCTGAACGCGCGCACGTGTACCGTTACCGCGCCCGATACCGAATCGTAATCGCAGGTCACTTTGTGGCCGAAGTAATCGTAGGCCTCCTCGAAGCTCGCGTCGGCGGGCAGCCGCGAGATGAAGTCGGCGCTGCGGCTCTTGTAGTGGGCAATGAAGCCTCGCTCTTTGGCCAAGCGCGTCAGCATGTCGCGTGAGAGCGCGTAGTCACGGACAACCAGCGCGTCGTGACTACCGCCACCCCCGTCGGCGAGGCCCGCGAGTAGACCGCCCACACCGAAGCTGGGACGGACCTCGGAAGATTGCACCGTGAAGGTCGCGTGCGACTCGAACTGCGGGCTGGCCACGCCGACGTAGTAGGTCGTGGCCAGTGCTGACGGCAGCAGCACGAACAGCGCGAGACGCAAGGCGAGCCGGCGGCCGCGCTGGCGGCGTAAGGCTTTGGCATTGGCTTTGGGCGCGCTGACTTGTGGACGCTCCGGCACTTGTAGCGGCTTCACTTCGCCCAAGCTTGCCCGCGCATCGCCGGTCTTGTTTTCGGCGGGTTGGCTCATGCTGCCTCGTATTCCCTGCTCGCGGCGTCGACGCTATCGAAAACCAACAATTTTCCATTCTTGAGCACGGCGCAGCGCTCGCAGTAGGCGCGCACCGTGTTCATTTGATGCGAGACGATGATCACCGACGAGCGATCGCTGCGCTCTTCGAAAGCTTTGCGGCACTTGGCCTGAAAATTGGCGTCACCTACCGCCGTTACTTCATCGACCAAATACACATCGAACTGGATCGCCATGCTCAACCCGAACGCCAGACGGGCGCGCATACCGGACGAGTACGTCCTGACTGGCATGTAGAAGTACTCGCCGAGCTCGGAGAAATCCATGGTGAAGCCGACCACCTCGTCGATGTCGGCGCCATAGATGCGGGCCACGAAGCGGCAATTTTCTTCGCCGCTCAGCGACCCGCTGAACCCGCCGCCAAAACCGATTGGCCACGAGACGAGGCCACCCCAGCGAACTTTACCGCTGTCAGGTTGTTCGGTACCGGCAATCACGCGCAGCAGCGTCGACTTTCCGGAGCCGTTCTTGCCGAGGATGCCGATGTTGGTTCGTGGCGGAAACGTGAAGGAAATCCGATCGAGGACGACGTTCGAGCCCGAACGCGTCTGATAGGCTTTGGTCACGTCGGAAAGCTCGATCACGTCAACTCCAACCGGCGGCGAGCCATGCGCTCGACGCTCAAGCCTAAAAAGGCAAAACCCAGGATCCACATCAGTACGTAGTACGGGTCCGCACTTCGCGCGTCGTAGCCGGGGAACCAGCCATCGCGAACCAGCTCTATCGCGTGCGTCAGGGGGTTCAAGAGTATGATGTTGCGCATTGCCTTGGGTAGCGTTTCAACCGGGTGAAACACGGCTGAAAACCAGAAAGTCACCCGTAAAACGCTAGGCATGAGCCGTTCGATGGTCGGGGTGAATATGCTGAGGCCGCAGCAGAGCAGGCCCAGCCCCGCCCCCAAGGCGGAGGCCAGCGCGAAACCCGTGAACGCCCGGAGAAAGCTTTCGATACGCGGCGGGCCTTCGTACAGCGCTAGCCCTCCCAGGAATAGCGCCATGACGCCCAGGTACGTGACCGCCTCCAAGAGCGCACGGGCTATCACCAAGTCGAGCGGTCTGACTTGGGGGTAAAAGAGCAGCCCCTTGTTGGAGTCGACGGCGGCCATGCACTTGATCGCGGTGTCGCGGAATAGTGCGTACGGCACCATGCCCGTGGTCAGGTAGGCGACCAGCGACATTCCGGAGGGAGCGGTCCGTCCGAACACGCCGTAGAAGGCGATGAACATGCCAATCATCAGTCCCTGGGCGATGAAGGCCCACAGGTAGCCGAGCTGATTGTCGCCGAAGCGCGTCTTGGTCTCGCGGAGCAAGACCGCGAACACGACGTGCATTTGGGTCAGCGCGCCACGCATGCTCACTCCCCTGCGCCGGCAACCGCGGTGCCGAAAATGTCGGGCACGAAGAACCAGGCTCGACCGTCATTGCAGGCAAGGCGGTGCCGAGGCTGCAGCGATGCGCTCAATGTGATGTGCAGCGCACGACAACTGCGAGCACTTGCGGCGGCATACGGCGCTTCGGCGTTGACGGTGGCGTCCCCGATCCGCGTCGCGGTGCCGCTGGGTAGGGCAGCTACTTTGTCGAGGACTTGGCGTTCGGTCGCGCTGACCGCAGGCACGGCTCGGCCCGTGTCATTCGCGTCGGCCACGTCGCGCGCCGTTGGCTGCCGCACCGAGGAACAAGCGAGGGGAAGTAGCAAGAGTGGGAGCGATGACCAGTGTCGTTCAGTAGCGCGTCCGTCCATCAGTCCCGTCGAGTCCTTCCCGAACCATTCGGGCGCCATCATGCTTCGAACCGGGGGATCACGCAACCGGCCGCGTCAGAAGCGTTCCGGTGCGCTGGTGCGCCCACGCTAGTAGCCGGCCGAAGGAACGAGGCGATATTGCAGGAAATTTGGAAGTTGATGAATATTTCTTCATGGTCGGCTCTTCGAGCTCCTCGCCAAGCCATCGGACGCCCGCACTGATGGGGCCGGCCCATGGCTCACACCGCCGCTGCGGCGGCCATGCGCGCATGCAGATCCTCGACCTGGCGGTTGAAACGCCGCTCCGGGTCGAGCATGCCCTGTGGCGACACGAAGTACATGTAAACCATGGCACGCTCGCCGTAGAAGATCTGGTGTGAGATCATCCGTGATTCACCGAACCAGATCTCTCCCGGCTCGAAAGCGATGGCATGGCGCGGCAGCCGGTCGGTGCAAGCGCCGCGGGTGCCGCCCAGCAGCGCACCGCAGATGAAATCGTTCAGCTCGTTCGGGTCCCGCCCGGCGAAGCGCCCCAGGTCGTGCTCGCGATAGACGGCTTCGGCATAGCGGACGAAGTTATGACTGGTGTGCCAGATGCGCGGCCGCTGGTCCAAGTTGCAGAAGATTCGCACCTGCTGGAAGTCGTCCGCGACCTGGTGGTTGTCCCAATGCAAATTCTCGAAGAGCGTCGTCGTCAACCGAACGCTGGGCTCGACGCGGTAGTAGCGGTAGCTCGGAAAGCAGGTCGCGAATAGGTCGGTGGCGACATCGTTCGCCGTCTTCATGGCAGCGCTGGCCGCGGCGAACAGGTCGGGCTCGCCGTTACACAGCACGTCGTAGATCGCGCGGCGCACGACGTCGTCGGTCTCGAAGGCCTGGTAGGTCCGGCCTTGCTCCCCTTCGACGAAGGCCGGGCTCGCGCCATTGAAGAACTTCGTCGCCGTGAGTTTCTTGATCTTCCTGCGCACCTTCGGATCCTCGACCTTCGACAGGTTGCCCGACATGCGCTGAAATAGCGTCAGGTCGACTGGCAAGCGGAAGCCCTTCAGCAGGATCAGCTTGTTCGCCTCATAGAGGTCGGTGATGCCGTGCGGCCGGCACCTGATCTCGTCGAGGGTCAGCTCGACGAAGTAGTCTTCCAAATCGGGGTGCTTGATGATCGTGGCCATGGCCGCTGGCGAGCGTCAGGTGCAGCTATTCGTGTGCCTCTATACCAGCAGTTTCGTGGGTCTCGGAGATGAATAACCAGGGCTGACGGTATATACCGCGTCTCAGTCTCATGATGCGCCTCTTGGATCAAGCCACACACGTGCTCTTCGACATGGACGGCGTCTTGCTCGACACCGAGCCGCTTTACACGATCGCTTACGATCGCGTCATGGCGCCGTACGGAGCAAGCCTCGATTGGGAGACCAAGGCGACGATGATGGGCCGCGCCGCTCCCGCGAGCGCGCGCCTGGTGATCGAGAAGTTCGGCCTCCCGCTCACACCCGAAGAACTACTCTCTCTTCGCAAGCCCATCCTTCAGGAGTTGTTCGAGAACGCACCGGCCGTACCGGGCGCAGCCGAGCTAGTCGCCAAGCTCAAGGCGCGTGGCTGTCGCTTGGCCGTCGCTACCAGCAGCTTTCGTCCGCTCTTCGAGCTGAAAACGCAGCATCATCCCTGGTTCTCGCATTTCGACGCCGTCGTCTGCGGCGACGACCCGCTGGTGAAAAATCCCAAGCCTGCACCCGACATCTTCCTGGCGGCGGCCGAACGGCTGGGAGTTAGCGCGGACCAGTGCGTCATTTTCGAGGACTCGCCGGCGGGCGTCGAAGCCGCGCTGGCCAGTGGCGCTCGGGTCATTGCTCTGGTCGACCCGCAAATGCAGCGCACGGCTTACCAAGGCGCGCATCTCGTGATCGAGAAGTACGCCGAGCTCGACTGATCGGGCGCCGACCCACCCGGAAGTATGCTTCACTCGTAGATGGTGGAATCTGGCGTCAGCGAGAGTCGCGCCGAGGGCTGGCGGTGCCCCGCGCATCCGCGTCTACGCACGCCCGCCAGGCGTGTGTGCTTCTGGTACCAGGCGCTCGATGTCGCGAAAGCCACCGCGTCCTGCCGCTACCGCATCAACAACCTCTGCGAGCTGCTTTCGGGCACCGATATCGTCGTGAAGCGGGAGCTGCCGCGCCAAATCCGCGCTCGTGTCGCGACCGTGTGCATGATCCGGCCACTCGTCACGCCAGCATTGCTCGCTGAGCTGGCGGCGCTGCGGAACGCCGGCGTTCGCCTGATCGCCGATTTCGACGACCTGCTCTTCGCCGGCCCCGTGACTGGCCTGCCAGGCTCGGTCGGCGGCGCCACCTCCGCGGCCCTGCTCGACGCGCGCCTCGAGGGCTACGCCGCCGCCCTGACGGCATTCGACGCCTTCACCGTGTCCACCCGCCCGCTGCACGACCAAGTCTTGCAGCGCGTACCCGCGGCCAAGGTGGCGGTGGTGCCGAACGGACTCTCGGAGGCGTGGGTTCGCCAGGGCCGGGCCCTGTACGATGCTTTCCAGCCCGGCGATCCGCTGATCATTCGCTACTTCGCCGGCTCTCCCAGCCACGACGAGGACTTCGCGACCGTCGTCGAGCCGATTCGACGATTCCTCATCGACCACCCGGAGGTGCGATTAGAGCTCGTCGGGTCGATCCGTGCGGACCTTTCGATGTTCCCCGCAGGACGCGCTGCGCTCTTGCCAGCCGTGCCCTACGAGGCGCTTCCGAGGCTCATCGCCAAGAGCTGGGTCAATATCGCTCCGCTTTGCAGCAGCGAGTATGCCGAGGGCAAGTCCGCGTTGAAGGTCCTCGAAGCTGCTGCCTTCGGTTGTCCGACGCTGGCGTCTGCCAACGATGACGTGAGGCGCCATCATGCGCAGGGCGCTCCGGTTCGTCTCTGCGAGACTGCTCAGGACTGGCAGCGCGAGCTTTTGCGCGCTCTCGATCCGTCGCAGCGGATGGAGCTCGGGCACGCAGCCAGGCGCTACGCGGACGAGCACGCAATGGCCCGAAGCTCGCTGGACGCTTGGCAAGCACTGGTGCTCGAGGGGGCGCGCGCGTGACGAGGCTGCCCGTCACCCTCGAGCTGTCCTCGCCCAATGTTCTCCCGATGAAGGCGCTGGCGAGCATCCTCCTCGATCGGCGTCTGCGCGTGAGCGTGCGCGCGGTCAGCGAGCGCGACACGGTCCCCGAGCGCGGGGTGCTCCGGGTGCTACCTGCCTCCTTCATCGAGCCCGCACTGAGCCTGCTGTGGGGGGACGATAGTAGCCGCTATGACGCTCGCGACCACGAGCTCGGCTTGAGCCCGGCGGTATGGACGTCGGGTTGGGACCGGTGGCTCTCCCAAGCAGATGCGCCGCGCCCGTTTCGTGGCACTCCCGACTACAGCAAGCCGTGGGTGCTCGTCGGACCGTCCGTGTCGGGTAGCGTGAATGGCGTGCGCGCGCGAGCAGGGATTCTCGGTGCGCAGCTCCATTTCCTCTCGGCAACCGGGCGAGCTCCGGAGGACTCCGTGGCCTGGCTGCCGACAGCGCGCGCGGCGCGGTTTCTTCTTTTCCGCGTCGAGGCGGTCGTAGCCAGGCCGGGAGCGCTGGCGCTCGACGCCGTGCGCTCGGGGCTTCCGGTCGTGGTCGAGGCGCCGTCGGGGCCCAGCACGGAGCAAGTATGGGTCTCTGCCGCTTGCAATGTCGTACCGGAAGCCGTGCAGCACGAACCACGGTTCTGGAATAGCGTCGCAGACAGGCTCGCTGGAGCAGGGCCAGCCAGCGGCTGGGGCACGCGCTCGTGGGTGCTGCAGAGCCGTGACGCCGTGCGCTCGCAATCTGAGCTCACTCGCTGGGCACGCAAGCTCGAAAAGTGGCGCCGCGATCCCGTCTCGTTCTGGCGGGATTCGCGGCTCGTTCGCTGGCTTGGCTGAAGGGTCAGCCGGATTCCTTCGACGGGGCCCGCACCGCCGGGTCGTCCGCAGGACCAGACCTCGCCCACAGAGCGGCCGGACGAGTCGAAAACGCCCCGATCGCACCATGAAGTTGGCCGGCTAACTGCCGGACTTCTGTTCGAATTCCGCCGCAGTGGAATGCGGATCGGCCGCCGCCATCGGACCCGCACCGGCATTTGCAAACCGCAGGACATGATCTATCTGTTCGTCCATGCAACGCGCGCTCGTCACCGGAGGTGCCGGCTTCATCGGCTCGCACGTGACCGCCGCGCCATGGGTGCGGGCCCAGCCTCTGCCTGAAGAGACGAGCGCCGAGATCGTCTCATGAGCAAGGGTAGAATCCTCGTCATTGGGGACAGCCATACGGCTGCGCTCGAGCAGGCGAACAAGAAACGTGCGAGCTCCGGCAACTTTGATATTTCCGTTCTGCGTTTCTCGAAGATCAAGAATGGGAAAGAGATCGGAGACATATCCGTGGATGCTGCCACCTCGATGGTTGCGGAGTCGCCCCCGGACCATCTAATCACCTCGACTATCGGAGGGAATCTGCATCAAGTCCTCGGCCTTGTTCAACACCCCGTGGCCTTCGATTTCATCGAACCGGGGAGTCCGAGCTCCCCTAATTCTCAGCCGTGCGTGCTGATCCCCTATCAGAGCATCTGGGCGGTTTTCGAGAGCAGACTGCGGCGAAAGGATGGGCAGCGAATAACGACTCTGCGCGAAGCGGCCGCGCGCCCCATCTACCACTTGTTACCCCCTCCACCGAAAGAGAGCGCTGCACACATTCTGCAGCGGTATGAGAGCGATTTCGAAAAGGCAGGCATCGCCGCGAACGGTGTAACACCGGCACCGCTTCGTCTCAAACTCTGGCGACTACAGTGCGCAGTCCTCCAGTCCCTGTGCACAGAATGGGGCGTTCATCTCCTGCCACCACCTGAAGGAACGCAGACACCCGAAGGATTCTTGAAGCCCGAATACTACAAGAACGATGCTACCCATGCGAACGCGGCCTACGGTGAGCTGGCGCTGCGACAGCTCGAAGACGTCGCAGCGGCGACTTCTACTGCCAAGAAAACCGCTTGAAGAGGAGCTCTTGAGTACGCACCCTTACAAGAAGCTTTCCGACAAGGCCTTCTGGCGGCGGTCGGTGGTCGGCGTGCCCTCGCCCGAGGTCGACCCCGTGGCAGGATTCTCGCTGCGGATCAACCCGGAAACCAAGGTAGCGACGGCAGGGAGCTGTTTTGCTCAACACATCGCTCGGCACTTGCGGACGGCCGGATTCAACTACTACGTGCTCGAACCCGGTCACCCAATCCTGCCGCCCGAGATCAGCGAAAAGCACAATTACGGCCTGTTCTCCGCTCGATACGGCAACGTCTATACCGCGCGACAGCTTTGGCAACTGTTCCGTCGCGCCTATGGTGAGTTCACACCCGAAGAAGACGCCTGGATCGAGGCGGATGGCTCGGTGAAGGATCCCTTTCGACCGACAACGCAGCCGGGTGGGTTCGTCTCCGTCGCGGAAATGCACGCCGATCGTCGTCAGCACCTGGCCGCGGTACGACAGATGTTCGAGACGCTCGACGTCTTCGTCTTCACGCTGGGCCTTACCGAGTGCTGGCTCTCGCGTGCGGATGGCGCGGTCTTTCCGCTCTGCCCTGGTGTCGAGGGCGGAGTGTTCGATGCCGAGAAGTATGCGTTCTACAACCAAACCGTCGAAGACGTCGTCGCCGACATGTCGGCCTTCATCGATCGCCTCAGGGCAATGAATGAGGCCGCCGAGATCGTCCTGACCGTCTCTCCCGTGCCTTTGATGGCAACCGCGGAACCTGAAGCACATGTGCTGAGTGCCACGACCTACTCGAAGGCCGTGCTGCGCGTTGCGGCCGAGATCCTGCGCAAGCGCTACAAGTCCGTGCACTACTTCCCCTCCTACGAAATCATCACCGGGTCATTCAATTGCGGGCGCTACTACGCCGATGATCTGCGCAATGTGACGGAGGAAGGCGTGGCGCATGTCATGCGGTTGTTCCTGCAACACGCAACCGGAACGGAGCGCGTATTGACCATCGAAAAGGAGCGAATGACCCCGGTGGACGACTTCGCTGCTCGAGCTCAGGCGTTAGTGGAGGTCGAATGCGACGAAGTCGCGCTCGACCGGCCGCAGGAGCCTTCATCCCAGGTAGCCCGATGATTCTCCGTGATCTCACCCTCAGGCGGGGCCGCCTCAAACATGCCCTCGATCTTGCAGCACGCAACATCATTCCTAGGGTATCGAGGCTATGACTTTGTTCACGAAAGAAATCACAAAGACTTCTACTTTGTTCTGCATGCGTAGAGACGCCGGGCGCATCTCATGACAGAGCAAAAGCACATTCGAATACATAATCTATGGGTGCCAGAGTCTGAAAGTCATATGTTTCAGCGATACGCTACGGCCCACGGATTACTGGATTTGGATGTTACAAAAACTGCGGAAGCCGCCAGCCTTTGCCAACAACATGGCCGAGCCCTAGATATAGGTGCCCATATTGGCGCGATTTCCGTTTTCCTCTCACGCCATTTTGAGAAGGTTTCGGCTTTCGAAGCCATTCCCCAAACATTTGAAACGCTATTGATGAACGTTAGCGATTTGGAAAATGTGCAGGCGTTCAACGTCGCAGTATCAAGCGATGCCGGTGAGCTATTCTTCTCTCATTTTCAAAGGCATAGTCAACTGTCGCATGTCGAAACCGCGCTCGATCTTCGCAAGACTGAACGCGTTGGTCCCATAAAGGGCGCAACGATCGACAGCTTTGCTTATGATGATGTGTCGTTCATAAAGATCGACGTCGAAGGACACGAGCTCCCGGTGTTGACTGGAGCGCAAGCGACCATTTTACGCTGCCGTCCAGTGATACTGATGGAACAGGGCGGCAATGAAGAAAAGCATTTTGGCCGTAAACGCAACGAAGCTTCCGAGTTCCTGGAAGCGCTAGGTTTGGCCCTGGATCCTAATTTCTCCAAAAAATTTCAGAAGGATCGCTGCTTCCGGTTCTTGGACAACTAGATTCTTCTTATGTGGGCAGCCGTCCGCTGCTCGATGATTGCCCGCCTCGGGGGCGTGTGACAAAGTCCCCCGACTTTTGGGACGCATAGGGAAGTGGAAGTGGGTATGTTACGCGAACGACTGAAGATTGAGGCTGAGATCATCGAAGCCGCCAAGCGTGTTGAGGCGAGGTACCACAGGGAAGAGCAGCAGCTCGCCCTCACTGATGCCAATGCTGCAGCGGAGTTCTTCCGTGCCATCGCGCCCTCCGGCAAGCGCTTGCACGCAAATGTCGATGAGCCCCGCGTGATGAAATACATTCGGTTCGTCGAGGGCCATGTGCTGAAGTGGCGGCTCTTCACGCCGTACATGAGCGGCTTGCGGAAGGCGTTCGAGATCGGCGTGGGACCCGGTTACCTGTTCCGTATCATGATCGACCTCTATGGTACGGATATGCGCGGTTGCGACCTCGCTCCGACGAAGAACCGCGTCTTCCGCGATCTGCGTGAGGAACTGGGGATTTCGGCCCGCGTGATGACTCACAAGGTTGTCGCGGGCCGAGACATTCCAATTCCCGAAGGATCGGAGGCGGTTCTCGCCTTCTGGACCGTCTTCACTGAGACGTTCTCGCTGGATGACCACAAGTGGTTCGTGGCGCAATGCCGCGAGAAGCTCGTCGGGCCGAAGAAGCTGGTGTTGCTGTTCAACACGGGCGGCTACGATGAATGCCCGGAAATCTTCGAGTGGTACCAGACTTTTGGCGAGTTTCCGCTGCTCACGGAGGGTGCTGACCTCAGCGCTGGGCCGCGCGAAAAAAAGATGAGTCAGCGCGACAAAGCGGCCTTCTGCGTAGCGGAGCTCTAGTTGTCAGGTTGCGGACGGCGAACCCCCAGATTCCTAAACTGCTGAGCCGGTGGGGCCTGCTAAAACGCTGGCTCTGGCTGACTCGGCGAGACGCAGGTAGTGCCTGTCGCCCGAGAGCATCGTGGCCGGATCGACAGAGAAATCTATGGAGACTGCGCGCCTACCGTAGAAAATCTGGTGCGATACTAGGCGGCTGTCGACAGACCAGACATCGCCTGGCTCAAAGAACGCGACGTGCCTTGGTTGGTCGTCCCACCACTCACTCGTTGACTTTCCGAAAACCGCGACGTTGAAAGCCGACCAGAGATCGTTGGCAGAGAGCTTTGTGAACTCTTGCGGCAGTAAGCGCCCCTTGGCGATGCGCACAACGTCTTCAGCCTGCCAGCTCGTGTGCCAGATTCGCGGCTGCGTATCCAGATTGATGAAGATACGGGCGAAGTGGTCTGGATTGGCTGACCCGTACGCGTCGAGATGCAGATTCTCCGTATAGATGTCCTGCAGTCGCCAAACAACTTTGCCCTTGGTGAATCGATACCCGCCGAACAACGGTCGGTATAGCGGCATCACCTGCTCCAGGAGGGAGGACATTTGTCTGGCCACTTCAGCCGCCAGCCCGCGATCGACTCCGGCCTTTTCTAGCCTTTCGATCTGCGCTGTGGTGGTGGTGGTGTCCTGACTGCCGTCTATGTTGCTTAGGGTGGAGAGTTTCTTCAGTGCGGGCAGGCTGCGCGTGTCGAGCGACGCCCAAAAGTCCGTGTCGATTCTTGGCTTCAGCTCCGAGAACCACATGACCTTTGCAGCTTCGTACAGGCCGACCATGCTCGGAACCGCTGACGGTGGTGCTTCCAGCGTAACGCCCCGGACGTCGAGAAAGTAGTCGGGAAGATTTGGGTTTTTCTTGATGATGGCCATTCGATGCTTGCCGGCTTCTTAGGCTCCCAGGATCGCGGCATCGAGCGCCCGGTCGTCGTTCGCCGCCGTCCCGAAGTCGTAGGTGACGAAGTCGTTTGGCAGCTTGTCGGTCGGGGATAGGTGCGGCATCAGCCTGCACTCTTGACCGGGTTCGGTGCCACGAAAGTGTCGGCGTAACGGCGGAACAGATCGTAGTAACTGTCCTCACGGAAATAGACGATGTTCTGACCACCCTTGCGTCGCGCGATGCGATCCTTCACGACCTGTTCGCTTACGACCTCGTGCTGGTTCACTCGCATCTGGTCGTAACTGAATTTCCAGCCGAGCGAGGTCATGATGTCGATGATCTTGACGCTCTCGGGGATGTTGTTATCGGTTTCGATCAGGGCCGTCTTGAGCTTGGGGGATGACAGCACTTTCAGCGCGCCATCGATGACCTTCCATTCAAAGCCATCGACATCGACCTTCAGGTGATCCGGCTGTGGGAAGGTGCCGTTCGCCACCACGTCATCCAACCGGATCGATGTACAGCCCTGGGTTAGTCGCTCCTCGGGCTTCACTAGCAATTCGCCAAGCTGCTTGGGCTTGTCCCAGCGGTTCTCGCCGAAGTCGTGGTGCGAGTAGCCCGGGCAAAACTGGCTGAGGTAGAGCACCGAATTTTCGGCGACGTTGCTGGCCGCCAGATTGTATGCAGTGACGCGATCGTGCAGTGAGTTGAAGAAGATGTTGCGGTTGAGCTCCGCGTAGTTTTGTGACTCCGGCTCGAAGCTGAAGACGCGAGCGCCTGAGATGCGGGCGGCATAGCAGGAATACATGCCGACGTTGGCGCCGACATCGAACAGGACCTCCCCGGGCTTGAAGCTATCCATCCAGACGATGGTGGTTGGCTCTTTGGTGAACAGCGTATCGACGCGCTTTTGTGACAGCCGGTTGGTGTACGTGTAAGCCAGCGTGCCGCCCTCGAACTCGAGCTCGAAATATTGAGCCTCGAAATACTGAAGCTTGTACGTCTTGATCTCACGTTTGAGGATTTTCTTCGTCGTCATTACACCCTCTGCCTCGGTCGCGATCATTTCGGCGGATTCGGCGGCACAAACACTTCGGCGTAGGCACGGAAGCACTCGTCGTAGCGTGCCTTGTCCTTGTAGAAGATATAGTTTTGTCCGCCCTTTCCGTGGCGCTTGCGATCCTGAAACTTCTCGAACGAGACAATCTCATGCTGGTTCAGACGAAGCTGATCGGGCGAGTAGTGCCATCCCATCGCGACCATCTTGTCGACCAGTGCAACGCTCTCTGGAATCTTGAAATCGACCTCGAGCAGGACCGACTTCAGTTGGTCGCTGCCCAGGACCTTTCGAGCGCCTTCGAACACCTTCCACTCGAAGCCATCGACGTCGATCTTGATATGGTTCGGTGCTGGGATTACGCCCCGGCCGACAAGTTCGTCGAGCGAGAAGGAAACGCACCCCTGCTGGAACCGCCGTTCACGCTCGACCGTCACTGAGCCGAAGGTCTTGTCTGCAGTCCAGCGGTTCTCCCCGAAATCGTGGTGCGACCAGGCCACGCCAAACCCGCCCAGATGGAGCACCGAGACCTCGGCTGCATTGCCGATTGCCATGCAATAGGCGGTTACGCGATCGTGCAGCCCGTTCGCGTAGATATTCTTGTTGAGCTCGGCGTAGTTCAAGGCCTCAGGCTCGAAAGAGAAGACGCGGGCACCGACAATCGCGCCATAAATCGAGTACATGCCTACGTTGGCACCGACGTCGATCAACACTTCGTCTTTGGCGAAGGTCTCCAGCCAGACTATGGTCGTCGGCTCCTTCGACAAGAGCGACCGATTGCGCTTGCGCGAGTGCTTGGTGGTTGCCGCATATCTGAGCGTCCTGCCCCCACTGGTCTCGATCTCGTCGGCCGGAAACTCGAATATGTCGGACTTGACGACGACTGGGTTAAACGCCTTGATGGTTTGCTGCTGCATGGAGAACTCAGTTTGATTTGCTACGCCTGCTGAGAAGCTTGGCGGACAGCTTTGGCTTCGTGGAGGCGGATAATGCGCGCGTGGAATCTCAGCTCGGGATCATCCATGCTCTCGGGCTTGACATAGAACATGGCCGCGCTCGCGCGGTAGCCGGAGTAGATCTGGTGTGCTACCAAGCGCGACTCGCACAGCCAAACTTCGCCCGGCGCGAACGCCAAGTGGTGCCTCTGCATCGGATCTAGGCATGTACGCTCCATGCCACCGAGGATCTTGTTGTTGAGAGAATAAGCAAACCGGTCCGGCGTCTCGCTCGCGAACTGCCCCAGACCGAGCTCTTCGTACATGCGGGCCGCAAAGCTGTCAATGCGCTCGCTGATGCACCAAAGGCGCGGCCTGTCGTCGAGATTGGCGAACACCCGAACCTGGTGGAAGTCATCCGACGTGTCGAGGTTGTCCCAGTGTAGGTTTTCGTACATCGTCTCCGTGAAGCGCCACGTGTAGACAGCTTTGTACTCGTCGTAGCGGGGAAACAGGCGCCGATAGAGCGCATAAACTTGCCGGTCCCCGGATGCCGCCTGTTCCCTAAATTGGTTCAGCCGCCCGGTGTCCCCACCGAAAACGACGTCGAAGACGAAGCGCTGGAAGGAATCCTTCGTCGACGGTTCGAGATTCTTGATCTTCTCCATCGGGAACTTCTTCAGTTTGCGCCGGTACTCCGGCGGCCCGTCGACATCGAGACTGATGCTGGCGAGAAACTTGTAATCGAGATCCAAGCGGAAATCGCGCAGGATAATCAGGTTGCCGTCTTCGTAGCGGCGTCTGACTTCAGTCTCTGCATTCTCCGAACTGAGCGAGACCTCGACGACGGGGTTGGGTATGGCCGGGTTCTTGATGAGTTTGGTCATGGCTGCTGCATCAACGCGGAGCGACTCGCGCGCGCGCCTTTCGAGAGAACGCTCGTGGCCAGCCAGAGCGCTCGTCCGAGAGAAGGATTGGAAAGCGACAACAAAGCCCCACTCCGATAGAGATCCAGCGTAAGCGAGATGGCCTTCTTCGTCCACTCTCGTCGGCAATCGAACAAGTAGTTCGTGTTCCCGTTCGGTGCGGGCACCTCCCTGACGAACTCGGTTTCATTGTGTTCGAGCCAGCTCATGTCTGCGTCGCTGAGCGTACCGACGTGCCGCATCAGGAAAAAGCAATCGGAGCGGCTGATACCGAGCGCGCGCTCCAGGCAGAGCAAGTCCAAGCCCTCCCGAGCGTCCGACGCCGCTCCGCTGGCAGCGGCCGCGAGCGCGGCATTGCGCAAGTAGACCGCGGCTGTCCCGTAGTCGCCTTCGATGTTCTTCGCGACGACCGATCTGTCGCCATCGAACTTGTGATCGGTAAAAAGATACAGCGTGGCGTCATCCCGCTTGGCGGCCAATAGCGCCTCGACGGCGCCACGCGCCTCCTCTGGGCCGAAGCCGGACTTCACGATGGCTAGGGAGTAACGCATGTCACGGCTCCTCCACGAACGGACGGCCTTCCGACTCCAGCAGCATGCGCCACGCGGCGCCCGAGCGCATTTCCTCGAACGAGAACTGGCAATAGGCGAGATGGGCGAGCCACTTGTCGCGATCCGGGTACACCGGCGTCTCGATCAAACTCAAATCGGTGAGGCCGATCGGGGCCGCCGCGCTCGAGGGCGAAACGAACACCGCAACGCCGGCGACGACCGCCTCGATCGCCACGTTGGATGAATGCGTCACCAGCGCATGCGCCTTGCTCAGCGCCTCGGCGAGCGGCTCCACCGTTTCGCCGGGCTGGGGCTTGCGCCGCACGACGATCGGACGATCCGTGTGGCGCTGCAGCGCTTCCAACGTCCGCTCTAGCCAATCCGCGCAGCCGTGAGCCGCCATGAAGTAGTCCGTGGGAGGACAGACGAGAACGTTGCTTCCACCCCGCTGCCATGGCTCGAGCACGACGTCATGGGCTTGGATGCGGTCTGTTGGGCACTCGCGGACCGGCCCCGCTTCATAGCCATTGCGGGTGACGCGATAGCTCTGGCCGTGACCGCGGCTGAAATACGCGTGGTCTACGTAAAAGAAGTACTGCCCGGCTTGCTTGGCATAGGCGACCACGCGATCGCTGCCCCGCAATACCCCCCAGACGATTGGAACGCCGGGTCGCGGGCCCGTCTCGTCTTCGGCATAGCGCAATTCGCAGCCGATCCCGTGCGCGAATGCACGAATCATGGCATTGCCGCCGCCGCCCCGATTGAGATAGCACGTGACCATCCAGGGCTCGAGCCGCGATGCAGGTAGGTGGATGGACAGCGCGACGCGCCGGATGGCGGAGCGGGATCTGAGCACCAGCTCAGCATCTGGCGTGCATTCACCGACCATGGCCAAGGGCGGCTCAATGGCAATGGGCTGAGTGAAATCTGCACCCTGAAGCCTGCGTCGCGCATAGAGCCGTGGCGGACCGTCGGACGGCGCCGATTGAAGCCAGGCATCACCATCGAAGGACTGGATCGGAAGAACGAGCTCGGAGCCGCGGCTGAGGTAGGTTAGCGCCCCGACGGAGAGCTTGTTCGGTTCTTCGTCGGCAGTAGCGGCAGGGTGCGCGGCGGCTTCCTGGAAATGGTCGAGGATCTCCAGCAAGGAGCGCTCGAGGCGCGGCGATGCCTCGGCGATGCACAGCGGCAGCGTCGAGAAAGACAGGCTTGGATGGGCGTGGTTTGGCGCCCGCTGTTCTTCGAGAACATGCCCTGTTTGACGCCACGAGCCGAGACGGAACACACCAGCACCGGACGTATCGCGCCGCGAGTCGGCGCGTCGCGCCACGACCTCATGTAGGGCGTCCAAGTACCTGGTGGTGAGCAAGGAAAAAACGGGGACCACACAGACGATCGCGTCGTCATCCTCGCTCTCGAGCGCAGAGGCGAGCTCGGTGACCGGCAGCGCGCGCACCAGCTGGTGGAAGCTCTCCTGGCGCGCCCTTCTCTGAAAGAGGGCGACTGCACTGCTCGTGGGCAATGTGAACAAGAGCTCGCAGTCGAGCCAGTCGATGCCCAACAACTGGGTCATGCCGGCAGAGAATTCGATGTCCTCGAAGGTCGTGAGCTCGGCGATGACGCAGAGCCTCGACTTGGAGCGAGCGGTATCGACCTTCCCAGGGTCCGTCGTCAGCCACGATTGCCATGCCGCCCGGCAGTGGCCGAGAAACTCGCCCATGAGCGAACCAATCGCGTTGCGTGCGAGTTGAGCGTGCAGGGTCAGAACGTCGGCACTCATCCGCCAAGGCCCATGATGGTTTTGGAGAAGTTGTGCCAATCGTATGGCAAGACGGTCGATCTCACGTCGCACTCCAGTTGGAATGCCGCTTCGATCTGCCAGGCGATCGTCGACGCAGGAGCGTCAATGTCGAACAGGAAGCCATTTTCGCCGTGACGAATCAGATCAGGCGCGAAACCAGTGTTGCTAGCGACGGGAACGGCATTGCACATCATCGCTTCCAGAAGCGGGATCGGCCCGCCCTCGAGCGTCGACATGGAAAGGAACACGTCGAACTTGCGGTATTGCTCCGGATACTGTTGGTACGGAATGGTGAGGTAAGAGAAATTGGGCAAAGCCCTCATCGCTCCGAAGAGCGCATACTGCTCCCACTTGCGCCCGATGAGGTGGAAGCGCCGGTGGGGTAAGAGCCTCATCAGCTCGAGCAATCGATCCGGATTCTTCCGCTCGTAGAAGGAGGACGAGAGGCCCACGACTCCATCGCTGCGCTCGTGACCCAAGAACAGCTCGGGATCGGCGCCGCCCAGAACCACCCGCGCTCGCTCGGGGGAAAGGCCGCGCTCGAGCCAGACCTCCCGGTTGGCCGCGCAGGTGAAGATGATCTGCGTCGCGTGCTGGAAAGCTTGGAGTGATTCGGCGATCGATTGCGGGGTCTCGTTGCGCGGGTGTGTGTACCAGATGAAGGTACTGCTCTGCGCAAGGCGTTCGGGCTCGGCGCGGAAGTACTTCATGAACAACGAGTGATGAGAGAACCAATAGTTGCGAGCCGGCGGGAGCTCGGGAGGCAGATAGGCGACGTGCCAACTGTCGGGTTGGCGCGAGCCGATTTCGCGACAGATGCCGTCGAGGATCCAGCCCCTGGCGTTCTCGTGGACCACGAACACCCACGCCGCGGACCCGTCGGGCTCGCGCCTCTCCGCAAACGGCCCCGGGTTGCGCGCCGACTCAGCTGTCAGTGTCGGCGCATCGAGCGCTTCACTCGTGCTAGTGCCGAGCTCTTCTAGAAACTCTGCGAAAGAGCACATCTCGACGCTTAGATGCCGAGACTTGGTCCATTGCTTGACCGTCGTCGCTACCTCGCCACGCTCGTCTTCCACGACGAGACGGTCGACGCCGTAGAGCCGATGCGGACACACGGTCTTCGGGTCTTCGACCACGGTCGGGGTGAGCTGGTGACGCGCACACATCTCGAGCAACTTCGGCTGCGCCGTGACCGCTGCAAGACTCGCGACCAGTTCCAGCTGGCGCCGTTGCTGGCGGCAAGCAGCCACCACCGCCTCGAAGTCCTCGAGCGAGTCTCCGTTCTCCAGCACCAGCACGATACGTCCGTTGGGCTGCGAAAGTGACTTGGTCTTTCGCTCGGCGACATCTCGTACGAGCAGGTCCAACCAAATCTCGGCCACCTTGTCGGGGCTGTACCGCGCAATGATCTTCTCCGCCGCTGCCATCGCCGCTGCGACGTTTTTCTGGCCCTCGGGACCGAGGTATGCGTGGAGGCCCTTCTTGACTCCCATGTGCAAGCAATCGGAAAAGGCGGCTAGCTCACTGTCCGAAATGGCCTGTCCGGCGACACCCATCGTGACCACCGGCACACCCGCCGACAACGCTTGAAGAACACGGTTTGCCGACTTCGTCAGGCTGAAGTCGTCGTCGCCCGTGGTCAACAGCGCCACATCTGCCCGGCTGAGCTCTGCATAGACGGTCTCGGGCGACCACGGCTCATAGCGCGTCGGAACCCCGAAGGGCCGGACGACGGAATCGACCGTCGCCTCGCTATTGCTGACCAAGACTAGCTCAAGGGGGATCTCCTTATTGACCGTGCGCAGTCCCTGCAAGACAGGCAGCAGGCTCGTTATTCCAAAGTTGCTGTGGCTAGCACCATAGTTGCCGAACCAAAGCACGGACCTGCGCTCTTTCTTGGAGCTCGAGCCTGGTGCGGCAGGCCGCGCTCGTGGCTTTCCCGTTGCAAATTCGGCGGTCTTGTAAAACAGGTCTTCGGTTTCCGCGATATCGGGAATGACATGGATGGGAAGCTCGCCGCCGCCGACGTAGCCTCGCACCCTCTGCGCCATTGTCAGTGTTGGCGTGACGACGCCTGCCAGAAAAGGCGCAATGGCAGTGAAGACCATCTGGTGCTTGCCGCCAAGGTTATTGGGATTGCGTTCGTGCAGAAGATCGTCGCAGAGATCGAGGAAAACTGGCTTGTTCCGATCGTTGGCGCGGGCGACGAGGTCGATGATGCCAGCGTCCACCCGCTTGACGATGATCAGCGCATCGATCTGCTGCAGCCAGCTGCTGGACACGTCGGGATCGGTGTGGAAGGAATGCTTGAAGCCCCGTTGCGCGAGCACGCGCGCGACATGAAAGCAACGGTAACGAGTCGAGGCAGAGTTGACGTCAAGACTAGGGAGGAGCCAACCGAGGCGCATTGCGCGTACGCTGCGCTTCGGGTCGGAGAGCTGGCTCAGCCAACTGGGAGCCTTCACGCCAGCCGGTGAGAAGTCGAATGTGAGCCAACTAGACATGACGATCGGACGAGTTAATCGCACACCATGATGTAGTCCCAACCGCGAGGACACGTGGCCACGTGCCGGTAGCCGCGCTCCTCGAGCCATTTCTTCGCGGCCAGGGGCTCTTCGTCGAGCAGACGAACGTCGTTTTGCTCGATCACGATCAGAGGGCGGTATTTCTCGATCGTCTTCGCGCCGCCGATCAGCACCTTCCGCTCGAATCCCTCGACGTCGATCTTCATGTAATCGACATCCTCGAGCTCGAAGTCATCGAGCCGATGGACGGGACGCGTCTTCATTTTTCCCTCTACGAGTCGATGCGTTCCACCATGCATCTCGATGGTGCCCGCTTCGTCACCGAGCGCGCAGTTGAAATGCGTCACTTTCGATAGATCCACGTTCATGGCGAATCCCGTCCACAGATTGGGATCGAAGGCGTAGGTCCGAGCGAAGTGGTGCTGCAAGTAGCGACTGTACTCGCCCACGCGGCAGCCAACGTCGACGGCGGTTCGCATACGGCGGATGAAGGGAAAGGAAACCTGGAACGTGAGCTTGCAGTGGTGCTTCGGGAACTCCCGCGTACCGTCCGGCGTGACTAGATAGTCGCGTTCGAACCACTCCGGTTGGTAGGGGTTGTCTTCGAACTTGGTTGGAGCGATCAGGGTCTTCATGCGAGCCATCCCCTTTTGAACAGTCCGCGTCGCTGCGGTTGATGTGGAGTCACCGGCTTCGCCTGAGGCGGCGCTGCCGGCGACGGTGGAGGTGAAGCTGACGAAGCGGCGAGGTCGGAGCGAGCCTTCCTCGAAAGTTCCCCGCGGGCTCGCTCGAACACTTGCTCGACCTGCTCGCGAAGGCGCGGCAGGGCGTATTCGCCTTGCACCTTGTTCTGCGCGTTCACGAGCTGCGCGTATCGCGCCGCGGGATTGGTGAGCTCTTCGAGCGCCGCCAGCCACTCTGCCTCGGTTGTGGCCAGCATGCCGCAGCCATCCGCACAGCAGTCGTCGTAGACGGTGTTGCGGCTGGCGATGACCGCGACGCCGGCGGAGGTATACTCCACCCACTTGGTGTTGGCCTTCATCAGGTTGAAAGGAATGGCCACGAGCGGGCAAAGCCCGATGTCCCATCGACGTGCTGCGAATTCGCTGAGAAATCGCTCGTAATTCTTGATCGGCGGAGCGGTTTGCACGCGATCGCCAAACTCGTCGAGCGCCGCAGGACGGGGGATCGAACCAAACAGCTCGAAGGTCACCT
>FSUE01000502.1_pt1 | contig 52763 bp, 44 predicted proteins | sample 1637031 | NCBI WGS metagenome assembly FSUE01 (sample SAMEA3914819, study PRJEB12502) | metagenome | biome: forest; material: soil | place: Canada | collected 2010-06-26 | depth 0.3 m | reverse complement strand
GCGGGCTTCACCTACGTGTGGGATCAGAACACGTTCGACGCCATCACCCACGACGTCACCAACTACATCCACTTCGAGTTCAACGATGGCACCAAGCTGCCAAATGCGTTCCGCTACGACTGGCGCTTCTGGACCATGCCCGAGCTGAAAGAGCTGCTGCTCGAGGCAGGTTTCAAGCAGGTCCACGTATACTGGGACACCAGCGAGGACGTGACCAAGGACGCCTACCGCGAGCGCACCCGCGCCCCGAATCAGCCAGGTTGGCTGGCGTACTTGATCGCCGAAGGCTGAAAATCACCGCGAAAACGCCGGAATTGCCTCAAGCGTGACCCGTTTCCGCGGCTCGTGCGTCTGTTCCCAGGGCCCATCATGAAGACGATTCGCCGCCGCGCAGGTTTCGGAGCCGTTTTGCTGGCGCTAGGCCTTTTGGCAGGCTGCGGAGGCGAGCTGACCGCCCCCAAATCGAGCGCCGAGCCAGCCCCCGGCGCGCCGGCCACCACCACTGCAGAAGAAGCTGGCGAAGCCGAGCCGGCCACGCTGGCCGACGCCGAGGCCTTGCTCGAAAAGGCTCGCCTCAGGCTCGATCGGCTGGCCCTGAACGAGCCGGCGCCGGCAGCAGCCGGAGCCGCTGCACCCTCCGCGCCGCGAGCCCAAAGCCTGCCGAGCCCCGCGGCCGACGAAGCCCAGCGCGCCGACAAGTCCTCATCCGCATCCGCCGAAGCCGCTCCGCCAGCGCCGGCGAAAGAAGTCAACACCTGCGACACAGCGTGCAAAGCCTTCTCGTCGCTGACGCGCGCCAGCGACGCCGTGTGTCGCCTGGACACCGACGGCGGCAGGCGCTGCGAGCGCGCGCGCCAAATCCGCGAAGACGCCTCGCACCGCGTCGCCAGCTGCGGTTGCGCGAAGTAGCGTGAACCTCTCGACGTCGGTCGCGTCTGCTGCTGAACTGAAACCGTGTACGTCGGTCGCCTAGCGCCGAGCCCAACCGGGCTGCTTCACCTGGGTCACGCGCGGACCTTTCTGGTGGCGTGGTGGCGTGCCCGCAGCTTGGGCGGACGGTTGCTGATGCGCCTGGAAGACTTGGACGGGCCGCGCGCCAAGCCGGAGATGAGCGAGGCTGTGCTGCGCGATCTAGCTTGGCTCGGGCTGGATTGGGATGGTCCGGACTACGTGCAGTCGGCCGGCGTGGACGAGATTGCGGCGGCCGCCGCCACGCTCGAGCAACGCCGCTTGGCGTACGCCTGCGTGTGCTCGCGCGGTGACGTGCGCTCGGTGCAGAGCGCACCACAGCTGGGCGACAGTGAGCCGCGCTACCCCGGCACGTGCCGCGGGAAGTTTCCGTCACTCGCCGCCGCGCGCGCCGAGACCGGCAAAGACGCCGGGCTGCGCCTGGCGGTCGCCGACGGCCCGGTCACGGTCAAAGACGAGCTTTTGGGCGAGCGCAGCTTCGACGTCCAGTCCGAGGTCGGCGACTTCTTGATCGCCAAGCGCGATCGCGCTCCGGCGTACCAGCTGGCGGTCGTGGTCGACGACGCCCGCCAAGGCGTGACCGAGGTGGTGCGCGGCGAAGACTTGTTCCCGAGCGCCGCGCGCCAACGGCTGCTGCAGCAAGCGCTCGGCTTGCCCGCCGTGCGCTACGTGCACGTGCCGCTGGTGCTCGACGAAAGCGGGCGGCGTTTGGCCAAGCGTGAAGACGATTTGAGCCTGCAAGAGCTGCGACAAGGCGGCACCGATCCGCGCGCGATCGTCGCCTGGGCCGCGAAATCTTGCGGCATTCACTCGGCTGAGCGGATCACCGCGCGCGTCGCCTTGATCAACTTTGCGCTCGGCAAAGTGCCGCTCGAACCGCTGCTGCTCGATGCCGCAACCGTCGCCGGGTTGCGCGAGGCCTACGCCTAGCGTTGCGTCACGTTCTAGAGCGGCAGCTTGGCCAGCGGATCGAGCGAGACCAGCATCGCCTCGCTGCAACCGGGCGGCGCTGCTTCGCCTTCCGCCAGCACCTGCACGGAGAGCTGGCGCGTCGTCGGATCGCCACCCAGCACCGCGACGCGCACGGCTTGGTGCTGCGCGACTCCGCTTGGAGCAACCGACGCTGCCAACGGTCCCGGCACCAACATGACCGACGACTTGGTCGGCGGCGAAGCCGCTTCCGCAATCTGCACGCCACTCTGCAGCGAAGCGCGCGCCAGCGACGTGGCCGGCGAATCGACGATCGTCGATTCGCTGAAGTCGTCGTACGGCGTCAGCGCTGCCGCTTCGTTCATCGCGCCCGGGGGCTCCGAAGCGACGCTGACCTCGGCGCGCAAATCGGCAGCTGCCCGCGCCAACGAGAGCGCACGCAGGTCATCGCCGGTCGACTCCGCGTTTTCCGCGGCGCGCTGGATCCAACGCACCGACTCGAGCCCCTGACCCTTCGTCCACAAGGCGCGCGCGGTTTCGAGCGCGAGCGCGACCTCGGCAGGGTCTCCCGCCTCGGCGCGCGGAAGGTTCGGAGATAGTTCCGCCATCGGGGCCGGGATTCTGAACGGCTCCGGTCCCGCTTCCAAGCGGGTATTTTTGCAAATGCCGCCGGCAGGCGAAAAACTACACCGCCGAAGTGCCGATGGCGCGCCGGATCGGTTTGTTGAAGGCCCACATCGCCAGCCCAGCGCCCACGCCCAGCGCCGTGAGCAGCAGGAAGAAGCCCTCCTTCGGGAGCCGCGTGTACAGCACGCCAATGTACCCGGACAGCGTGTTGCCGAGGAAGCTGGACACGAACCACATGCCCATCATCATCGACACGATTCGGATCGGGCTCACCTTCGTCACCAGCGACAGACCGATCGGCGAAAGGTAGAGCTCGCCGACCGTCAGCAGCAACGTGCAGAACACCGGCCAGAATAGGCTGCCCTTGCCGCCACCGACCACTTGCGCTCCGACCACCATCACGATGAACGACAGCCCCAAGATGATGCAGCCGATCGCCATCTTGCTGACGCTGGACGGCTCGGTGCCGCGCTTGGCCTGACGCAGCCAGAACATGTCGAGCAGCGGCGCCAGGGCGACGATGCACAGCGGGTTGACCGACTGAAACCAAGTCGAAGGGATTTGAAAGCCGGCCAGCACCGGCCAGACCGTTTGCTCGTCGGCCCACGTCTGCATCGTGTTGCCCTGCTGCTCGTAGACCGCCCAGAACACCACATTGAGCGCGCACAGCCCGACCAGCGCCGCTACCCGCTGCCACTCGCCCGCATCGAGCGGTTGTTTGGTCGCGCCATCGTTCTTGTGCAGCGTGCGGTTGTCGGTCGCCAGGTAACGCTGGCCAAAAACGTACACGATCAAGCCGAGCAGCATGCCCACGCCCGCGGCTGCAAAGCCGTAATGCCAGCCGTAAATGACCGCCAACGTTCCGCACACGAAGTTGCAGATGAACGCGCCCAGGTTGATGCCCATGTAGAAAATCGTGAACGCGCCGTCACGCCGCGGATCCCCGGGCGCGTACAGCCCGCCGACCTGGGTCGAGACATTCGGTTTGAACGCACCGTTACCTACGATCAACAGCGCCAGCGCCACGAAGAACGCTTGCTCGGACGCCATCACGAAGTGGCCTAGCGCCATCAAGGTGCCGCCGACCAACACCGTCTTGCGCTGGCCCAGGTAGCGATCGGCGATGATGCCGCCGAAAAACGGCGTCAGATAAACCAGCCCGGTGTACCAGCCGTACAGAATCGACGCGTGCTCTTGCGCGATACAGGCCTGGCGTGCGGCGTCGAGCGCTGCCGTCGGATCGAGCGCCGGGTAGTTCTTCACGGCGCTGGCCAGACACCCCGACAGCGAAGCGTCGCTCGGCGTCGACAACAGCGAACGAAAGAAATGGCCACCCAAGACGTCGATCGGTCCGCCGTGGCTGAACGGCTGCCCTTGTTTGATTTGGCGCCAACTGACGAACAAATAGTTGGCCACGTACAGCTTCAACAGCCCGCGCATGCCGTAATAGCTGAAGCGCTCCCACATCTCGGCGAAGAACAAGATAACGAGACCAGGCGGATGCTTGAAGCGCTTCTCGAACGCCGTGATCGGTACGGGACGCGCCAACGGCTCGATCACGCTCGGGGTTTCCACCATCGCCCGCGAAGCTAACGTGCCTCGGACAGCGCTGTCATCTGTCGCGACGCCACCCCACAGAAGACGCTCGAAGCACGCAGCGTCGTCGCCGCTCTAGGCCGACGTTTCCGGATCCGCCGCGACCGGCCGACGCACGCCACCGCGCGCCAGGTGATCGGCGAGCGAAGCGATGCGCGCAATGTCCTCGAGGCCGAGCACGCCGAGCGCCGCCTCTTCACCCTGGACCACGACCGGCGCGCCGGCGTTTTCCTGCAGCAGCCGCCGCACGTCGGACAGCGCCATCTCGGGCGTCACACGCACCAACGCGCGGCGCATGATGCTGGCGATCGGCGCCTGCAGGCCGACGCGCCCGGCCAGCGCGACCACCTCGTCGCGCGACAACGTGCCGATCGGCGTATCGCCGTGGCTGACCAGAAAGTGAGCCTGCGGTGAGCGCAGGGTCTGGTCGACCGCGGCGCCCACGCTGTCGCCTGGTGCAAACGCCACGGCCCCCGGGTCGCAGACCTCGCCCGCGTGCAGCTCGGCCAGCAGCACGTTGGTACGCGCGGTCGAGCGCTCTTGTCCGGCACCCATGAACACCAACAACGCGATGAACACCAGCAGCGGATCGTGTTGGAAGCCGTAGAAGGCCAAGCCCACCGCCAACAGCTGCGCCAAGCCGGCCGCAATGTTGGTCGCACGCATTTGGCCAACGAAGAAGCTGAGCAGCGCCCGTAGCACACGCCCGCCGTCCATCGGCAGCGCCGGCACCATGTTGAAGACCGCCAGCAAGACGTTGCCGTAGAACAACAGCAAAAGCAGGCTGCGCGCGTTCGGGGTCGCCAGCGCTTGCCGCTGTAGGTCAGCCGCGTCGAGCACCGGCAGCGGCCCGCTGCTGCGCAATGCCGCGAACAACGCCGCGGCGATCACCACGTTGACGAGCGGCCCCGCCAAGGCAATCAACAGCTCGTGCAGCGGCTTCTTGGGCTCCGACAACAAGCGCGCCACGCCACCGATCGGCAGCAGCACGATCTCGCGCACGGCAACGCCAAAGCGCTGCGCGACCAAGCCGTGCCCCAGCTCGTGCAGCACCACGCAACCGAACAGGCAGAACACCAGCAGCACGCCGAACAGCGCCCCGCGAGCGCCATGCGGCTCCGCCAGCTGGGCCGCGAACAGCACCACCATCAGCGCGAACGTGAAGTGAACGCGAATATCGATGCCGGAGACGCTGCCGAGGCGGAGGGACCAACGCACAGAACCAAGCATAGGCCCCGAAGGCGCTCGGGGCCCGGTGGCATCACGCGCGGCGCGAGGCGGCGACTGGTGACGATTCGTCAGATTCCGAGTGACGGGAACGTTTCGGGCCCGCATGAATAATTTCACAAGTGAAATGGCCATGCGGCGACGGAAGGCATAACTAGCTGATATGTATGCGTTCTATAGCTGGCATAGTGCGTGCAACGTAGGACGCTTGCAGACGGCGCCCTTGGTGCCCCCCCTCCGCCTCGGTCGCCGTCTCCCTAATCTTCTCAGCGGCTTGGAGCGCTCCCCTCGCTCCGAGCCGTTGTCCTTTTGTCCGCGCCCGCCGATCCTGGCGAGCGCGGCGACGGTTGAATGACTCTGAGATTTTTGCTGGCCCACGGTGCTGGGGCTTCTTCAGCGTCGGGCTGGATGCGGCGCTGTGCGGAGCTGCTCGGCGCGTTGGGCAGCGTCCGGGCGTTCGACTACCCGTACATGCGCGCGGGCGGGCGCAAAGCGCCGGACAAATTGGAGGTGTTGGTGGCCGCCCACCAAGCCGAGCTCGACCTGCTGCGTTCCGACAGCTCGCCCGGCGACAAGCTGCTGCTGGCCGGCAAGAGCATGGGCGGTCGTGTTGGCTGCCACGTCGCCGTGGCCGCTGCCCAAGCTACCCAAGCCGGCGCGGCGGGTTTGGTCTGCTTCGGCTACCCGCTGCGCGGCCAGAACGGCAAGTTGCGGGACGAGGTACTGGTGGCGCTGCGCACGCCAGTGCTGTTCGTGCAAGGCACGCGCGACGCGCTGTGTGCCCTACCTGAGCTCGATCAGGTGCGAAAGCGCATGACCGCGCCGAGCGAGCTGTTCGTGGTCGAAGGCGGTGACCACTCGCTCGAAGCCACCAAGACCGCACTGAAGCAACGCGCCACCACCCAGGCCGAGGTCGAGCTGGCGATCCAAGCCGCCGTTCGCGCCTTCGCGGATTCGCTGTAAGGCTTTACCGAGCGCCGCCCTGGGCCGCGCCAGCCTGCGCAGAGCCACCGTCACCCAGCTCGGAAGCCCCGCCGGCTCCGCCTGCGCCACCCTGGGCCGCCACGTTCGGCGCTGCAACGAACGGATCCGGCTCGAAGCGATCGTTCTTGAGCGCATCGACCAAGCTCGCCAGGTTCTGCGTCGTCGGCTTGTACAGCTCAACCGGGTTGCTGAGCGACCATTGGTAGGCCGAATACTCGGTCGTGGCATCGAAGAAGTCCCACGCCTGACACAGCGTCAGTGAGTGGAAGCTGCCCACGCCGTGATCGACCGTCGCGCACTGCCGCACCACGTTGAACAGCCCGGTCAAGTCGTCGATGTCGGAGTTGAGCCGGGTCAAGATCTCCGGGGTACCGAGCGAAAATTCCGCGACCATGGCTTCGTTGCCGAGCGCGAACTCGCGCTTGCCGGTTTCACATTGCGAGGCCGCGTTCACGGTAATGTGATCGTCGAACACGTAGTACACGGCGGCGATACGCTCCGGGTGAGCCAGCGCGTCCTCCACTGCAATCGTGCCATTTTGCACGTCCACCACGGCGAACGACGTGGCGTCGATGCGCACAATCCAGGCTTCGTTTTTGAGGCGGATCCGCAGCGGCGTCATGTGCTCGGTGCCGACGTGATCGACCAAACGCAGCGCCCAGGGATTAGGCCAAGTCGAGCGCGTGGTCTTGAAACGGCTCAGCAGCAGCTTGGCCAGCGCGCCGCGTTTGGGGTCGTTTGGCGCGGCCAGCGCCCAGGTGAGCACCACGCTGAGCGGCGTAGCGGTGCCCGGCGCCGTCGGCGGTGCGGGCGGGATCAGCGAGCCGCCTTTTCTCAAAGCCAGCGCCTCACTGTCCGTCACTTCCGCGTAGAGCTCGGCCCGCGCCGCCAGTCCGTTGCTGATGACATGCTTGGCCAGCACCGGCGAGGCGCCGACCGAGCGATCGAGCGCGCACGGGTCGATCGGCGGACCACCACCAAGCGCGATCGTACCGGCGGTGAACACGCTGCCCCAAAACGAGGCCCCGCCGCTGATCGGCACGTCATCGGAGTAGGTGTACTGGGGCCGGTCACACGCATTGCTCGCGGCCACGCACACGCCGAGCAGTGCCAGGTACCGAAGTGACTTTTGCCGCGTTGATTTGCTCATGAACCCGCGCGCCTGCTCCCAATACCGAAGGTAGCAGACAATTCTGGGCCACGCCGGGCGGGCGTCTACTGCGGCGAAGCTTAGCACCTGTCCCCGAATTCTCGGTCTCCCCGTAAACGTGCGAGCGCTCAAGTAGGGCGAAGGCTAGCCAACGCGCCTGCCGACGTCCGCCGTGAACTCGGCGAGATCTTCGGCATCGGCGGCGCGGAACGCGTGATCGGTGCGGCCCAGCTCGAGCAGCGCCACGAGCCGCCCGCGAGCGATAATCGGTGCCATCGCGACACTGGTGAGCGGCGCGTCGTGCTGCAGGCGCTCGGCGACGACGCGCTCGGTCACGCCATCGTAGGGACTTCCGCACAGGCTTTTTCCGTGTAGCGCCAACAGGTAGCTCGGGTCGGTGCCGGGCAGTACCTCGCCCAACCGCTCGCCGGGCACGCCCAAGACCGCCGACGTCACCGGCGTCGTGACCGGGCTGCGGTAGCGATGGATCAAGCCAACGTTGGCGTCGAGCGCCAACGCCGCCAGCTGCAACGCCAGCGTCAGCAGCTCGCCGACGTCTTGGGTCGCGGGCAAACGTCGACTGGCTTCCCGCAGGTCGAGCGGCACGTCGCGGGACAGGCGACGGTTCAAGCTGCCGATCTCGCGAATCCCCTCGAGCGGCCGCCACGAGCCCCAGCTCAGCTCGCGGACCCGGCAGTTGAGTGGGATGCGTCCGCCGATGTAGCCGCGTTGCAAGAGCTCGGTGTGAACCGGGCCAATCGTAGTGTCGCCGTTCGTCACGAGCCAGCGCGGCGCTTCCAAAGTCTCCATTGGCGAATTTTCGGCAGCCACGCCCGGCCGGGCCAAGCTTTTGGAGAAAAGTCGCCGACTGCGCCGAATTCAGCCGCCCGCTTCGAGCCAGACCAGCGTTTCGAAGTGATGAGTGCGCGGGAACATATCGAAGGCCTGCACCGCCTGAATCTTGAATCCGCCCGCCAGTAGCGGCTTCAGATCGCGCGAAAGCGTGACCGGATCGCACGCCACGTAGGCCACGACCCGCGGCGTCAAGCCCGGAATGCCGGCCACGACCTCGGGCGCACCCTCGCGCGGCGGGTCCAACACCACCAAGTCGAAGTGTTGCCCTTCGCGCACCAAATCGGTCAGCGCCTTGCCGGCGTCGGCCGTGCGCAGCTTGAGCTTGGCAATACCCTGCTCGGCTGCGGCGCGCTGCGCGGCCTGCACGGCGCTGGGCGTGCGCTCGACCATCACGCCCGAAAGGCCGAGCCGGGCCAGCGGCAACGCAAAATTGCCGACGCCCGCAAACAAGTCGCAAAAGGTCGTAACTCCGCGCGCCTTGGCGCCTTGCACGACCGCCGCTACCAGCTCGCGGTTCACCGGCACGTTGATTTGCGAGAACGCGTCGGCCGGAATTTCCACGAACACGTCGTCGGTCAGGCTGCGGCGCTCGCACAGCAGCTGGGCTTCGCGCTCGCTGCCGGCCACGCGCAGCTCTTTAGCGAGCGCGCGTAAGAACGGCTCGGCCGCGATCGGCTTGATGCCATCTTTCGGCACGAAGCGGGCGATCACGTCGGTCTCCGTCGCGCGTAGCTCGACGTCGCTGAACCCAAGCAAGGCGTCGGGGAAGCGCCGCGCCAAACGCCGGATCTGGCTGAGCGCGTGGTTGATTCGCGGATCGGCAACCGCGCAGGCCGGCACTTCGACCAGCTGGTGCGTGCCGCGGGCGAAGAAGCCCAGCTTGCCGTGACGCCCGACGTGGAAGCGAACACGCGAGCGGTAGCCGAGACTGGGGCCGCCGGCGGTCAAGGCGTCGGGTGCGAGCGCCACGCCGGCCACGCGCTCCAACGCCTCTTGCAGCATCGACGTTTTCTGCGCGATCTCGGCTTTTCGCGAGAGGTGCATCAAATCGCAACCGCCGCAGCTGGCAGCCACCGGGCATTCGGGAACCACGCGCTGCGGGCTGGGCGAAAGCAGCTCGTAGTCGTTGGTCCACAGCGTGCCGCGTTGTTTCTCGACGCCCCCGAGCCGAATCCGATCACCCGGCGCGCCGCCACGCACGAACAAGGCCTGCCCATCCGGCAGCCGCAAGAAGCCGTCGCCGCCGGGCACCAGTTTCTCGACCGTGAGCTCGAGCCCACGCAGCTCGGACACTTGGCCAGCGTGCGGGCTCGGTGCGCTGCTCGCCGCGCCGCCGAGCTCCGTAGTCACTTAGCGGTCGCGCCAGCCGAGCCAGCCGCGCTAGTCGGTCCCGTCGTCCCGAAGACTTTGTCCCACACCATGTTCGAGACACCGAAGCGTTCGCCGTGGGTCTTGAAGTGGTGCAGCATGTGGTTCTTCTTCAGCCGCAGGCCGTAGGCGCTCTTCGGATTGAAGTGATGAATGTAATAGTGGGTAATGTCATAGAACATGTACCCAATCACGTACCCGCAGTGCACGCCCCAGGTTAGCCGTGGGCCCAGCGTGTAATAGAAGAGCGTGCCGAAAATGAAGTAGAGCGCGATGCTCACCGCCGGCGGCATCACCAGCCGGTACTTGTCCTTCGGCCACTTGTGATGAACGCCGTGCACCAGGAAGTGCATGCGCTCGCCCCACTTGCCTGGCGGCTCCCAATGGAAGAACAACCGGTGCAGCCAGTACTCGGAGAACGTCCAGAACACGAAGCCAGCGAGCGTCAGCCCCGCCATCGAGAGCACGCCGAGGTCGGTGTAGTGCAGGCCGCCCCAAAACAGGAACGCCGCGCCCGGCACGAACAGGATGGGGACGATCGTCCAGGGCGTGCGCGAGAACAGATCGATGAAATCGCTCTCGAACATCCGCGGCGATTCTGGAGTGGCCCTCATCAACATACAGTCGGCTTTCGGGGTCGGGGGACCAGACCATAGAAACCGACTGCGGCTTTCGCAAGCTGGGTGCGATAAATGCCGACGTTTGGGGCGGCGGCCCACCTGCTGACGGCGCGGTTCCGCCAGGAGTGGAAGGCTGCTCGCCGACCAATTTCGCTGCGATCTCGCTGTCGTGGTCGAGCACCAGGTGTCGACGCTGGGCCACAACGCCGGATTGGGGCGCGCCGATTCGCGCCACGGCCGAAACGACGAATTTCCCGAGCGCTGGGCTCAGTTAGCGGGTTGACGCAGTCAGCCAAGCCGTGCGGGGGCTGCGGGGTCTCAACGACGGAATGGAACCTGCATCTGATCAGTTTGCACGGCTGACGCACCCGTCAGAGTGAGAAGCAGAAAACGCAAATGTCTGACATGGCACGCAAGACTCCGTCTTTCCCCGACCTGAGCGCTCCGCAAGACGACGAAGGTTCGGTCATTCGTCCGCGCAACGCGGCAGACAGCGGACGGCCGCGCCAGGGTTCCTCGCCGGAGCTCAAAACCGACGCGCCGCCGACCAAGCGTAGTCATTCCAGCACGCGCCCCGCCGTAGGGTCGCTCGATGATCGCCTCGAGCGCAAGATGCGGCTCGCGGGCGAGCTCATGCGCGACTTGCCTTCCACGGACGGGCGCGTTCGCTTGCTGTACGTCGCGATCATGCGCCGCGACGAAGCGCTAATCGACGGCGTCTTGGCGGAACTGAACAAGTCAGGCCACGGCGTCTGAGCTAGCGCGCCGAAATGTCACGCACGCGCAACGCGCGGCCCAATTTTTACGGCGGTTTTCCACAGCACACGTGTCGGCTGGTGTAGGGATCATGAAGCGCTAAAGCCACCTGAACGTGCCGCCGTATAGGTGGGGCATGTCCACGAGAGGGTTTCTGCTAGCTGCGTTGTCGTGCTCGGTCGTGTCGTCTGCTTGGGCAGGCGAAGCACCGCCGACAGCCAAAGTGGCGTCCGGCGATTCGCGCACGCTGCCCGGCGGGGCCGTAGTCACGTTCTCCAAGGATGCGAAGTACGAGCTCGGCAAACCGATCCGGCTCCAGCTCGCGACCACCGGTACCGACAAAACGACGGTGCAAGTCATCAAGCTGACGTCAGGTCGCGTCAGCATAACGATCCCCGAGAGCAAGAAACCGAAGACGGCCGTGCTGATCCAAGCGCCACGCAAGGTGAGCGCGGTCGCCAAGGGTGGGCAAAGCCTGATCATCACCGCAGCCGATCGGATCACGGTCGCGGCTCAACGCGGTGAGATGCTGGCGGCGCTGGGCAACGACTGGAAAGCGCTGCCCAGCGGCATGGTGCGCTCGTTTGGCGGCGGCGTCACCAGCGAGCAGCCCGTGCCGGTGACGCCCAAGCTACGCGTCGATGCCAGCATGCTGCTGGCGCTGACGGGCGACGTGACCACGCAACTGCACGCGCTACCTAGCCAAAACGTCGAGTACAAGCAGCTGTCGCTGTTCCGCGTCGACGGCGGCAAGCGCTCGAAGCTAACCGAGTCGGTGTGGCGCTCGGACCTGCAGCAGCTGCCGCGGCTCACGCCCGGCCGCTACGAAGTCCAGGCGCGCTCGGTCGATCGCTTCGGCGTCGAGAGTGCGGCCTCCGATCCGCTGACGTTGCGCGTGATCGGTGCGCAGCTGCCGGTAGGGGCGCGGCTCGCGAACGACTCGATCTTGCTCGGTCGTTCCGGCCGCGTGAAGTTGCTGGGCGTCGATGGGCTGGAAGCCAGCTATGGCCATGCCAGCGTGTTCATTCCGGTGCCCCCGGACGTCGGCCTCGCGCGCGGCGAAAGCACGCTATTGCGGCTGCGTGAACCCGGCGCCAAAGAGGAGCTTGGCATCAAGCTCGAGCCGCGGACGCTGAGGGCCGACGTCGAGATTGGCCCAAAGAGCGCGCGTTGGCCCGGCGAAGCGCTACAAGTCACGGTCAAGCTGTTCGATCACCGCGGCCGCCCGTTGACGGACGAGCTCAAGAACAAGCCGCAAGTATTCGTGAACGTGAAGCCGATCGAGGCGACCTGGACGCATTCGGGCAACACGTACTCAGCCAAGGTTCCACCGGCCACGGGCGGCGGCCCGTGGGTGGTGCGGGTCGAAGTGAACGACGACTTCGGTGACTCGGCCGGGCGCGACTTCATCGAGCTGGGCGGCGCCAAAACCGCCGCGAACTAGGGCCCGGATGGGCTGCCGAAACGCAGCCTGCTTGCAGAAGCTGCTGCAGCGTTACTTGGTGATTCCGTGGGCGCAAGCGTGCAGCGTGCAGCGTGAGCGCGGGCGGATTGCGCGTGGTGCGGGCGGACGGGCGGGCGCCGACGCTCGCGCGTCGAGCTGACGACTCCATGAGTCTTCTACTTGCCTGGTCTTCCTAGCGCGCCTGCTCGGGCGACCCGCCTCCGGGCCGCGGCGGTCGCTGCGCGACCGTGAGTGACTCGCTGGCGCTCGTCCCTCAGCCTGGACCCGGGTCGCCAGAGCAAGCGTGGTTTCGGCTGGCGTGCATCAGCACGTCAGAAAGGAACCAACCATGCTCCGCATCTATCACGTCGTTTTGGAGGTTTTGAAGCAGCTGCAGCCGGCACTGCGGCGAATTGAGCTCAGGGACCGTGACCTCGCGCGGCAGCTCAGGCGTTGCAGCAGCTCGGTGGCTCTCAACCCCGCCGAAGGCATGTACAGCCGCGGGAGGAATCGAGGAGCGCGCTCCCACAGTGCGCTCGGCTCGGCGCGCGAAACGCTCGCGTGTTTGGAGGTTGCCGTCGTGTGCAACTACGTTGAGCAAGACCCAAGCTTGCACGACCAGCTCGACCGCGTCGTCGCTACTCTCGTCAAGCTGGTCGGCACGTAGGCCACCTTGGGCTGCAGCGCGGGCGCCGAGTCCGCGGGCGGAGCGCGGGATGCGCAAAGCGCGGAGCGCGCCAGCGCTCGCGCGCACGCGCCACGCGCAGACCCGCTTTCCGCACGCGCAAACTCTGAGCGCTGCACGCTCCCCCCTTCTCGGCTACGCGGTGACGTTGAGCCAGCCGAAGAACTCGGCCAGGCGCGCGCGTTGCTTTTCGGGCATGAACTCGAAGTTGCGGCCGCGGTCGATGATCTCCCAAAAGTCTTTGCTGGTGACGCTCTCGAGCGCGCGGCGAATCGACGTCAGACGCTCGGCGGGCTCGCTTTCCATGTCCTTGGCGATCAAGCGCGCCTTTTCTTCGGCGCCTTGTGACAGGTAGTACGCGGCCAGCTTGACCTGCGCTTTGCGCACGCCGAGCAGCGCCGTCTCTTGGCTGGAGACGCGCAGTGGGCGGTCGAGCTCGAGGAACATTTTCAGGATGTCGGCTTCTTCGGGGAGCGCGAGCTCGGCGGCGATTTGGCACAACGTGGAGACGTCGTACGCGACGGTCTCGGTCACGAACGTGAGCTTCATGTCGAAGCTGACGTGGCCGTAGTAGAACATGTGGCGAACGCCCTCGACCGCGGCGCTGGCGTTGCCATTGCGCAGCATGGCTTCGACCAACAAGCGGTACTGGTTCAGGATGTTGTAGGCGGTGCGCACGTCGCGCGCGTTCAAGGCGGCGCGCAGGTACGAGTTCATGAAGCGGTACACCAGCTGAATCAGCTCCGGATCCTTGGCGACCGCGGCCGCCTCGCCGATGTAGCGCGTGTCGATCGCGACCAGGTAGTTGATGTCGCGCATCGTGACCAAGGCTTCGTTGTAGATGCCCAGGTACTGACGCATCACCTTCCACTCGACCCAGGTGCGGCGCTGCTCCAAATCTTGCAAGGATTCGGGATCCATCGCCACGAAGTCGGGGTTGGCGCGGATGTGCGGGCCGATGTCGAACCAGGCGTTGGAAGCCTTGGATTTGTTCTTGATGTACTCGATCGCGAAATCTTTGAGCGCGTCGACGGCGCCGCTGGCAATAATCTTGTCTTTGCCCGAGATCGAGTTGCTGGTGATGTCGGTCAGCTCCTCCATCGCGCCGAGCGTGACGGCTTGGCCGCGCAAAATCTTTTCCGGGGCGGCGGCGTCGAACGCCTGCAAGGTGCTCTTCAGCGCGTCGCGCCGAATCTTCGCGACGATGTTCATCGGCTCGACGAACCAGAACACGTAGCGAAAGTACGGACCCATCAGCACCAGACCGAGCGTGTTGGCGCTGAGCATGCCAAGCAGGGCCGAGCGCGGCACGAAATCGTGATGAATCGAGACGCTGACCCAGACGCCGCAAACGCAGGCGATCACGTAGTAACCCATCACCGCCAGGTTCAAGCGGTCGCTCAAGAACAAGCGCGCCACGCCGGTGTAGCGATCGGCCGACAACTGCACGATCAGCGACACGACCGTGATCACGATACCGAACACGGCCGCGATCATGCCGCCCAGCGAGCTGACCGCGTCGGTGATGCTGCTCGGATCGAACGCCAAGTAATGCGACGGCGGCCCGGCGTCGGAGGCAGCGCCGGTACCGCCGGTAACGAAGTAGTCGACGCTGTAGAACAGCCAGAAGATCGCGAACGCGGCTCCGGTCAGAAACACGATCGGGACGAGCCACTGACGTCGAAAGCTCTGGCGCTCTTGCATCGGAAGAGCACGACATTGCAAGCCTCTCGGGCGGCTTTCAACCGCTAGCGCTGCGGCCGCGTTTTCGCCGACGGATCGGCAGGATGACCGCGGCCGTAGCCATCGCCCACAGGCTGGTCCTGGTCCGGCGCGGGTGGTGCACGCGCGAGCCGGACGTCAGCTTGGCCTGCGCCTTTTCGGTGGGTTGGGCGCCGGGCGCCGCCGCGCCCGTGCAGGTGTCACCGTTGTAGCTCTCGTCACTGCTGCTGCTGCAGCCGCTGTCGCTGCCGCTGGTGCTCGAGGTGTCGGAGCCGCAACCGCTGTCGTCGCTCGAGCTGGTGCTGGACGTATTGGAACCGCAGCCGCTGTTGTCGGTGGTGTCGGTGCTCGAAGTGTCCGAGCTGCAACCGCTGTCGTCGCTGGTGTCGGTGCTCGAGGTGTCCGAGCTGCAGCCGCTGCTGGAATCAGCCTCGCTGCTGCTCGAGGTGTCCGAGGAGCAGCTGTCGCGGCTGCCGTCGTCCGAGTAGGAGCTGTCTTGGGGCTCGGGTTGGGGCGAGCCGCCGCAGCTGACCTCGGCCGGTGGCGTATCGTCGACCACGACCGTTTCTTCGACGACCACCGTCGTGTTGCCGCTCGGCGCTGAGCTGCCGCCGCCGCGGACTGGCGGCTGAACGACGATCGGCGGCTGTTCCGTGCTGCTACAGGCAGACGCGTCGAGCAAGCGCGCTCGCAACACCGGAGGGCTCGGCACGCCGCCTTCGGTCGCGTCCCCGGGCGCGAACCCGGACGCGCCCGAGACCGCAAACCGCTGCAAGGTTGCCAGCTCGGAGCCTGCCGCGCCGAGCGCCAAGCTCGCGTCGAGCGCGCTGCCGCAAGCCGAAGGGCTCGGCGCATCGGGCTTGCGCAACGCGCCCAGCTGTTCGGCGCACTTGCCGTCATCGAGCCCCGGCAGCTCTTTGACGGCGATTGAAGCGTAGTTTCGCATCAGCGACGCCAGCGACACCGTATCTTCGTACAGCGACCAGTCGAACAGCGGCCCACGCGCGCGCGTTTCCAGCAGCGGCTCCGAGCGCGACGCCAAAAAATCTTGCAGCCGCTCGCGGTAGTCGCTGCGGGCGCGCTTGTCGGCCACGAAGGTAACGCTCAGCTCGTCGTCGCCCAATTCGCCCGGCAACGCCATCGACCCGCGGGTCACGCTGCTAACCAAGACCGGAAATGCGGCGCCGGGCAGCAACGTCAACGGCGCGGCCCCACCCTCGATCCGCAGCGTGCGCGTCGTCTGGTCGGAGTCGGCCGCCGCCCAGGACCAGATCAGGTAACGCTCGGCTTGGGGCAGCTCGCCGGAAAACTCGAGGCCTTGTTCGCCGAGCGCCGCCAGCGCGTCCTGGCTCGACTGCACCGAAAGCTCGGTCGCGGGCACGCCCTTGCCGCGCGGCCACGCTACGTGCGCGAAGGTCACCGGCTGAAAGCAGCTGGTCGCGTCGCGTGGCAAGATGACGTTCGGGCTCGCGGTGGCTTCAAGCGCGGCCAGCCACGCGTCGAGCCCGGGCTCGGCGTGCGCACCTTCGGGCAGCGCCGCCACAATCGCCGCCGGACCACGCTGCAGACGCAGCGAGAGCCACGTCACCGGAGCCCCGTCACCTTGCGCGTAGGCCAGCTCGGCGAACGCAACCGCCGGCTCACCGGACGTGGCCACGACCAGCAGTTGCGCGTGGGCGCTGTCGGCGCTGAGCCAAGCCGCCAAGGCTGCGAAAGCGAAACAGACGGAGCCGCGCCAAGTGCGCATGCTCCGTCCGCAGTGCAACCGGTATGCCGGGGCAATTTCAGCGCGAAACTCAGACCTGCGCCGCGGTCGTGAACGGCGCTTCCGGAGACTGACGCAAAGGAGCAACAGGTTGGCTCACGTCACGCCAGGCGGGTAGGGACCCGCCGACCGACGCGACTGCCCGGCTACGCAATTCTTCGCAATGGCGGGCGGGGAAATGCCGCAAACTGCCGGGGTATGCCTGAAAGCGCCGAATGTAAGGAGCCCGGACGACTGCTGCCGGTGATCGACACGAGTCGCTGCGAAGCCAAAGAAGACTGCGTGAGGGTATGCCCGTACAACGTCTTCACGGTGAGGAAGCTGACCGACGCCGAAAGTGCAGCGCTCGGGCTACTCACGCGCTTTAAAGTTTGGGTCCACGGCGGCAAACAAGCCTTCGTCGCGCGCCCTGCCGACTGCCACGCTTGCGGCAAATGCGTTACGGCCTGTCCGGAAAAGGCCATCAAGCTGCGGGCGGTCTGAAAGGCCTCGCGTTGGAGGCGTTGGCGGGGGTAGCATTTCCGGTTTGGCATGAGGCTCAGCCACGCATTCGTTGGTTCGGCGTTGGTGTTGCGCGCGGCGCTGTGTCAGGCAGCCGACGCCGGAGCGCCGGTTTCTCCTCCCCGTGACGCGGGGTCGGAGCAGGCACCGACGTTTCACTCGCGCACGTCGTTCGACGTCGGTGCAGCGTATTTTGGCGATGGCAAGGGGACCGATCGCTTCGGCGTGACGATCGAATCGAACAGCGTTTTTCCGGTTGCAGGCCGTTGGGGCGTCGGCCTGCGCTTCGCTTGGGGCATGACCGAGTTTCAACGCTTCGGGCCGTGGACTCACACCGGCTACACGATCGGCAAATGGACCACGACGGCCTACGCCGACGTGGCTCGCTGGTCGGTCAGAGGCGGCAAGTACGAGCTGTTTACGCTGTTCGGCAGTATTTTTGCGTACGTGGGTTTGATGTTTCCGCTGATGCTATCGGGCCTCTGCTACATGGCCGCGGTGATCGCCCCGACCACATTTTTGGAGACGGCGCTCACGGCCAACTACGACTTTGGGGACGGCCATATCGGTCCGTTCGTCGAGGCGGGTCTCGGCGCCGTGGCGTTCGTTCACCCCACGCTCGGCAAGCTGCGCGGCGGCATTGGACCGGCCATCGGCAGTGGTCTGCGCGTCGGGCCATTGCGGCTGGGCGCTCACCTCACCTGGTCTCCGCCGCACCTGCACGGCGAGCCGGGTGGCGGCGTCAGCCAGGTATTCGTGGGCGGGTTTACGATCGGCGTAGGCGGTCGCTAGCCGCTAAGGCTGCTGCGCCCAGCGCCGCCGCAGCGCGTGCGCCGCGAGCTTGGGCGCGCGGTCGCGCGTGAAGACGCCCTTGTGATTGAGCATGACGCGACCCGGATGCTGCCCGACTTTGAAGTCGGCAAAGTTCCAGACGTGGGTGCCGACCACGAACGGATAGCGCGCCGCGCAGTCGAGCACGCGCTCGATCATCTCGACCTGGTACTCTTCGCTCCACATCACCGGGTATTCGCTGTGCATGCCCGCCACCGCATCAGCGCCAAACTCGCTGACGATGATCGGCTTGCCGTATTTTTTCCAGAATCCGGTCAGCACGCGCTCCATCGCCGGCGCGATCGCGTCCAGCTTGCCGCAGTCGGTGTACCAAGACGGGTAGAGGTTGACGCAGATCAAGTCGAAGTCGCCGGCCGCCAGCTCCTCGGCCGGGTCGCTGTTGACGACGAACAGCACGGGTCGCGTCACGTCTTGGCGCTTGGCGTGGCGCACCATCTGCCCGAAATAGTCGGCATTTTCCAGGTACGTCTCGCACTCGTTGCCGAGGCTCCACGCCACCACCGACGCGTAGTTGTAGTCGCGCGCGACCAGCTCGTCGATTTGTGCGCGGTGCGCCGCTGCCAGCTCCTCACGCCGGGCCGGGTCGCGCACCGCGCACATCGACAGCGTGTTGGCCGCCACCTCGTCGATGATCAGGATGCCGTGGCGGTCCGCCTGCTGCAGCACTTCTTCGGCGTACGGGTAGTGCGAAGTCCGAAACGAGTTGGCCCCCACCCAGCGCAGCAGATTCAAGTCTTTCACCACGTGCGGTAAGCTCAGCCCGCGACCGATGATCGGCGCGTCTTCGTGCTTGCCGAAGCCGCGCAGCAGCAACGGCTCGCCGTTCAGCAAGAACTGACCGCCCGTGACCGCGAGCTGTCGAATCCCAAACGCAAGGTTGTAACAATCCTCCACGCCGCCTGCGGACTCGGCCTGAAATTCCAGGGTGTAGAGCTTGGGTGCGCCCGGGCACCACGCCGTGACACCGGACAGCTCGATATCCAGCTCGACGCTGCCGTCGGCGTTCACGTTTTGCACGACCTCGGTGCTCAGCTCCGGCACGCTGAGGCGGACTTGTTGCGCCGGGCCGTCGACTTGGCAACGCGCGCGCAGCGTGGCGCTTTCGCCCTGCAGCCGCAGCGTCTCGACGCGCAACGAGGCCAGGCGTGTCGCGCCGGTCGCGTAGAGCACGACCGGACGGTGGATACCCATGAACGGGAACGCGTCCCAATGCACGTCGGGGTTGTTGCCGGCGCGCCAGCTGGCGACGCCGCCCAGCGCCGGATCCAGGCCACCTTGCGGGACCGTAGTCGCCGACAGCAAGCTATCGAGCCGCACCACCAGCTGGTTCAATTCGCCGGCGCGCGCCACGTTGGTCAGCTCGACCTCGAACGGCGTGTAGCCGCCTTCGTGGCTGCCCAACAACTGGCCGTTGACGTACACGTCTGCGCGGTGCGTCGCCGCGCCAATCCGTAAGAAGACGCGGTGGCCCCACCAGGTTGCCGGCACCCGAAATGCGGTTTGGTACCAAACCCAATCCAGGTTCAGGTGCTGCTCACGCTCCACGACTTGCTCGTTGATCGACCCCGGCACCGCAATCTCGATCGACTGCGCCGACGGAAAGACCTCGAAGTAGCGTTCTTCCAGACCGCGGTGCGCCGCGTCGAAGCTCAGGCGCCAAATGCCATCCAGCGACTTCAGCTCGCGCGTCCGTGTTTCGAGCGGGTAGAGCATCGGCCCGGGCATCTTAGCCTCCGCGCAAGGGCGCAGGAGCGTGCTATTTAGGGCGGTGTGCCCGGCCGCAATGCTCGCTTCTCGTTCTCGCCTCTGCTGATCGCGGCGTTGGCCGGGTTCACGGCTTGCCAATGGCTCAACGACCCGCCACCCGCGGCACCGCTGCCCCAACCCGCCCCGAGCGCGAGCGAAGCCGCGCCGTTGCCGCCGCCAGACGCGCCGCCGGAAGCAGCAACGTCCGGGGCCGCCCCCGAGCCAAAACCAGTCGAGCCGGGCGTCGCCACCAACGGCGCCCCCACCCGCGGCAAGCTGCCGAAGGCGGTGATCGACGAAAGGCTGAAGTCAGTCGGCCCAGCACTGCAAGCTTGCTACGAGCGGGGCCTGAAGACGAAGCCCGCGCTGCGCGGCAGCGTCGACATCAATTTCGTGGTCGCGCCCGACGGCAAGGTTGCCCACGCCGATGCGTCGGAAGGTGACGACGCGCTCGACGACGCGCCGACCGTCGACTGCATGCTGACCGAGATCAAGAAGCTGGAGTTTCCGGCGCCGAGCGGCGGCCGCGTGTTCATCAATTACCCGCTGAAGCTCGAACCACCAAAACCCGCAGCGCCCTAGCCGCGCTCGGCCTTGGCTTCGGCGCGCAGGCTCTCGAGATCGCGGTTGATGGTGACGGTCGCCAGCGTGCGATCACCGCGGCGGTACTCCAAGCGACAGTCGCGCTGGGCGATGCTGCCATCGACGTCGATGCGATCCCAACCCGTGGCGTGACCGACGTAGGCAATCGACACGTCGTAGTGTTGACTCCAGAAGAACGGCACGAAGTCGCACACCTCGCGGTGCCCCAGCATGTTGCGGGCCGCGATGTGGCCGTGACGCTGAGCGACCGCCCAATGCTCGACGCGGATCGACTCACCGGAGTGGGGATCGGGCCAACGCGCAATATCGCCGGCGGCAAAGATCGCCGGATTGCTGGTCTGCAAAAGCTGATTCACCAGCACACCGCGGTCAGTGCGCAGCCCGGCGGCCTCGGCCAGCGCCAGCGCGGGTTTGACGCCGATGCCGGCAACCACCAAATCGGCGGCGACCTTGCTGCCGTCCGCCAGCGTGACTTGCGCGGCGTCGATGCTGCTGGCCTTTTGGCCCAAGTGAAAGACGACGCCGTGCTCTTCGTGCAGCGCGCGGATGAAGTCACCCAGCTCGGGGCCGAGCACCTTCTCGAGCGGGCGCGCGTCGGGCGACACCACATGCACTTGTAGCCCGCGGGTTCGCAGCGACGCCGCGACTTCGAGCCCAATGAAGCCGGAGCCGAGCACGACCGCGCGTTTGGCGTTACCGAGCTTGGCAATGATCGCGCGGCTGTCGGCCAGCGAGCGCAGGTAGTGCACGTGCGGCAAATCGGCGCCCGGCACGTCGAGCCGGAGCGGCTCGGCGCCGGTCGCCAGGAGCAGCGTGTCGTAGTCGTGGCCGGTGCCATCTTCCATGACGACGCGCTTGGCCTCGACGTCGATGCGGGCGGCGCGCGCGCCGAGCAGCAATTGGATCTGCTGATCCGCAAAGAATTCCGGCGGCCGCAGCGGAATCCATTCTTCGGGCGCGTTGCCGGCTAGGTAATCTTTGGACAAATTGGGGCGATCGACCGGCGCCGCGCTGTCGGCGCTGAGCAGGGTCAGCTTGCCCACGTAGCCTTCGCGGCGCAGGGTTTCGGCCGCCGCAAGCCCCGCTGCGCCGCCGCCAATGATCACGACGCTCGCGAGTCCGCTGCGCACCGTCACCGAGTCGTGGCGTGGCTTGCTCTTGCCGAGCACGTACAAGCGCTCGGCCCGTTGCTCGACATCCCAACACGCGATCGGATTCAGAGCCGGCGCCGCCAATACTTGCCCGGTGCGCAAGCTGAAGCAGGCGTGATGCCACGGGCAACGGACGGTGTCGCCCACCAGCAAGCCGTCGGCGAGCGGGCCACCGTAGTGCGTGCAGGTGGCGCCGACTGCAAAGATTTCGTCGCCGCGCCGGGCTAGCAGCACGGCTTCGCCCTCGGCGTGGCCGAGCAGCATCTGCCCGTCCGCAAGGTCGCTCGCCGCGATGCCCTCGGCCAAGTTGGGTCCAGACAGCTCGGTGGTCGCGCTCATTTGCGGCCGACTTTAGCCCAAGTTCGCACCACGTCGTTGCGGCCATCTTGCCCCAGCCCGCAAGCCGCTGATCGGACTGCAACATGCCGCAATATTTCCGTGGCTGGCGTCGAAGCGGCCCATCTGGCATGTTTGGCGCGCCGGTTTTTGGCGCTACTGAGGAGCTCGAGGATGTCGAAGTTCGCTGCGTTTGCCATGGTTGCTCTGACCGTAGTTGGTTGTAACGCCCGCCCTAGCGAGCCCCAACCCACCCAAAAGGTTCCCGCCGTGGAGCAGCATCTGGCAGAGCTCACGGTGCCGGCAGTAGCGGCCGCCTTGAAAGACAAGAAGATCGTCGCGGTCGACGCCAACGGCGCAGAGACGCGCGAGAAGTACGGCGTGGTGCCGGGCGCGGTCTTGCTCACTGATCACCGCACCTACGCGCTGACCGAGCTGCCCGCCGACAAGGCTTCGGCACTGGTCTTCTACTGCGGCGGCACCCAATGCCGCGCGTCCGACGCCGCTGCTACCCGCGCCGCCGCGGCCGGCTACGCCAGCGTCAGCGTGATGCGTGACGGCATCCGCGGCTGGGTCGGCGCCGGCCAACCCACGACCAGCGCGCCGAAGAGCTGAGCGCCGAGGCCCGCGGGGCCCACGGGCGCTGGCACGCGCGCTGCAGGACCGCCTTGCCGAGGTTCTCACATGAACGACAAGGCGAAGAAGAAGCTCGAAGGCGAAGGCAGCTATTCGGCGACGCGCCGCTACAACGCGGCTGTGGCGGAGCACGTGCGGTCGGGCAACGTCGCCCAACTGGGTAAGAAAGCCGCCAAAGCGCTGGATGGCGCCGAAGGCGCTGAGCTCGAGAAAGCCGAGAAGATGGCCAAGCGCGGGCCACGTTCGGTCGGTCTGGATCGTCCGGACAAAAAGGCTGAGGCGCGTCGTTAGCCGTAGCGGCGACAGGCAAGACCGCCACAACGTGGCGATGCGGCCTCACGTGCCGGCTGAGATCAGGCCGACGGCGGTCAACAGCTTCATTTCGGCTCTTGGTACACGCCGTTCACGAAGCGGCAGGATGCTTGGCCCTTGGGATAGAGCTGCTCCACCTTCAGCCACATCTCGCCGATCATGGTTTGCACCTTGGCGATCGGGTCTTTGACTTCGATCACGAGGCCGCAGTGGCTGTCGCTGCCGGTTTTGAGCGTCTTACGGAACTCGGTCGCGGCCTTTTCGCCCTCGACTTTGCGGTTCATGAATTTGAAATTTTCGCAGGCGATGGAGTTGCCCAGGTTGCAGCCGCGTCGGTAGTTTGCGACGGCCTTCGACAAGTCTTTGGGCACGTCTGTCCCATCGGCAAACATCACGCCCAGGTCGTTGCAGGCTGCGGCGTTCCTTCGATCACACCCGGCTTGGAGCCGCGCTGCACCTTTCGTGGGGTCACGCTGGGGGCCTGACGCGAGATACAGACTGGCGACGCGGTAGCAAGCTTCGCCGTGGCCCATGCCGCACGCCTTTTCGTAAGACGTGGTCGCCTTGGGCAGGCTTTTGGTGCCGTTGAATCCGAACTCGTGCCCTTGACCGGTGTTGAGGCAACCGTCCACGTTGCCGGCCTCGCAGGCGCGTTCGAAGATCGCCATTGCCTTGGGTTTGTCGACCGGCAACTCGCCCTTGCCGTTCAAGTACAGGAACCCGACCACGTTGCAGGCGGCGTTGTCTTGCTTATCGCAGGCCTCTTGGGCCAGCTTGGCCGCCTTGGCAAAGGCCACCGCCGCCAATGGTTTGTTGGCAGCGATCGGGCCGGTGCCCGATTCGTAACCCAACGCGAGCTCCATGCATCTGAGCGCGTCGGCTTTTTCGCAATTGGCTTTGCGCAGGCTCAAGGCCGTGTCGTAAGCCTGCTGCGATTTGACCTTGTCGACCACGATGCCGTCCAGCGTCGCGGCGAGAATGCTGCCCCAGTTCAGACACCCTAACGCATGACCACCCTCGCACGCGGTCTGGTACAGCGCCGCAGCTTTGGTGTTGTCTTCCTTGGCGCTGCCCTCGCCGACGAAGTAGAGATCGCCCAACACCGTACAAGCTTCGGCGACCTTTCGGTCGCACGCGCCGCGGTACAAGCGAATGGCGGCCTCCTTATCGATACCGTGTCCCCCCGTACCAAAATCCAGCTGCTTCGCTCGCTCGAGGCAGGCTTTGGCGTCCGGATCGATGCAGGTCGCCGCTTGTGCCGCTGAGCTCACTGCGCTGGCCGAGCCAGGCGGAGCGGCACCGCCCTTCGGCTTGGCGTTGCAGCCGACTAGTTGGACCAACAACACTCCCGTAGCTGCCAGCCCGCGCAGCACTGTTCCACCTGACATTGCAGCTCCTTATGCGACCGTGCGTCCCGCCCAAAGGGACGCGAAGTCGTCGCACAGCCGCGCTTTAATGTCCACAACTGCTAGATGTCCGAAATCGGAATCGCGTAGTGGAACACCGAGTCTGGGTTGGTCGGGTGGTAGGCGGCGCCGTAGATTTCCAGATCTGGCGCGTAAGTGTGGCGACGACCGGATTGCGGGAGCCAGGTGGCGTAGGCGTAGCTGACGGTGTGGTCGATGCGCGGCGCGGGGCCGCGGTGCTCGAAGCGGGCGTAGGTGCCGGCGGGGACTTGGAGCGAGACCATGCCTTCGGGCAAGCAGGATGCGAGCGCGGTCACTTCGATGGCGGCGTGGTATTCGAGGCGGTCGCTGTCGGCTCGTTCTTGCTGCACCACGCCGTAGCAAACGCCGGGAACGCGGTTTTGGATTTCGTCGAGGCGTGAGATGAACGCGCCCCACAGCGGCGGCAGCTGTTCGCCGATGTTATTTTTCTCCGAGTCCACGCCGTAAAACAGCGTGCGTAGACCGACGAGCAACAGCGGCTTTTGCGCGTACAACTCGGGCATGAGCGCGTCATTGCGCGTGAGCTGCTGCAGGTATTGCTCGTCGAAGCGCGGCTTTGTGAGGAACAGGCTCTTGTCGCGCAGGTTGCGGTATTGCTGCGGCGTGAGCCCGAACGCCTGCTTGAACGCGCGCGCAAACGCTTCTTGCGATTCGAAGCCGGCCAGCATTGCGATGTCGAGCACGCGCAGCTCGGTGGTGAGCAGCCGCTCGAGCGACGCAGCCAGCCGCCGCGAGCGAATGTAAGTCTTCAAGGTTTCGCCCGTCAGCGCCTTGAAGATGCGCTGAAAGTGCCATTGGCTGATGCCCGCCAGCTTGGCGACGTCGGACAGCGCGACGTCTTCGTCGAGCTTGGTCTCGATGTAGTCGACGCCACGCTGAATGCGTTCGAGGTAATAGCTCACGCCGACGGTGCACTCCCGGGCGGCGGCTCGAAGAAGCCGGTCATGGTGACCAAGCGATTTTGCGCATCGTACTCAGCGTAGCTGATGCCTTCGCCGAGCGCTGTGCCGTCGCCGCCGACCATTTTCCAGCGCGCCGCGCTGCGACCGTGATGCGCGAAAAATTCCTGGGTCACGAAATGCCCGCCCGGGAGCTGCGCGTGAAACGCGGCCATGTACGCCGTCAGCTCGTCCCAGCCCTTGGCTTGCGTCAGCGGGTCGGTATACACGCAGTCAGCCGCCAGGCAGGTTGAGAAAATCGCGCGTTTTTCCGCAGCGGACGCGACCTTCCAAGACCCGACGTAGCGCTCCCAAACCTCTCGCAGTGCGTTGTTCATGGGCTCAGCCTACGGATGGCGAGCCCACGGGTTCTGACATTTTGTGCGGTTCTGCGGGGGCGGCGCGCCGCTAGTTTCGATACTTCTCGAGCAGGGGCATCAGCCCGAGGTTCTCTTGGAACGGCCTACCCGGATCCTTCACGCAGCCGGACATTCGCTTCTCCAGAGTTCCGGTGTCCAGCTGCAACACCACGTCGAGATCGTAGTCTTCGACTGGAGCGCAGGGTGTGGCGTCTGATAGCTCCGCGCGCAGGTCCGCGCTGTCTGCCACGCCGTCGACCCCGTACTCGTCCCCTATCTTGGTTTCCTGATTGCTGGGCGCAGGCAAGGTCGTGCTTCCGTGCACGGAGTACGTCGACACCACGACGCCACCGTCGGCGCTGAAGACCCACTCGGTTAGATCGGTCACCGCCTCGTAGTTCCATTCGCGCACACGCAGGGTCGTCCACTGACCGCGCTGGCCGCTGATCGCTATCGGGTTGCAGATTTTGTTGTACATAGGGCCGGCTGCGGTTGCCTCACACTGGCACGCTCCATTGGTAAGACGGCAGGCGGCGTACCCGTCACCCAAGAGGACGACGCTGGCGCAGCGTGCGTCTGCGTCGCAACCCGAATCGTTCACACAAGTAGGCCTCTTGCAGCCATCCTCGTCGACGCTTGGCCCGCCACAACCTATGAATTTGCATGCTTCCTCTTTCGAGCAGCCACCCTGGATCGCGCAGGAGTGGCCGCCACACAGGCTGCAGTTCACGGGCGTGCCCGGCTCCGCGCCGGTGCCCGCGGTTCCGCCGCCCGTCATCTGGGAGTCGCTACCGCCGTTGCTCGGCCCCCCGGCGCTGCCCACATTCGCGGCTCCGCCCTCATCGATCGATCCGATAAGCCCAGGCCCGATGCGACACAGGCCATCTACACAAACATGCCTGAGGCTCACTCTGCGACATTCCGCGTCCCCGGCACACGTCACGTCGCACGACTTGGTGACCGTCGTGCAGCTAGCCTCGTCGTGCTCGACGCACGTCACGCTTTCACCCAGGCTCGAGCAGGCGCGGTCGTTGCTGCAGGGCTTGCTGCACACGCCGCACAGGCACTCGAGCCCGCCGCCGCAGCCGCCAGACTCGCAGCGGATCAGAAAGTGCGTTTCTCCGCTGCCCGGACTACTCGTCCGCCCACAGGCTGAGGCCACGAATAGCCCCAGCAAAACCGCGCTCCACGCCCCAAAGTTACTGAACGTCACTGTTCGACCCTTCTTCATTGTCTTCCTCCACCGTGCTCTGGCCGTAGTAGGCCACCACTCGCAGCTTCGGCTCTTGCCCCGGCTGCGCCCCGTTGTACTCGTCCAACTTCGTGCGTAGCGCGCTCATGCGTTCGCGAAAGCGCGCTAGCTCCCCCAAAATCTCGCTCTCGAACGGATGGCCGCGCCACAGCACGAAGTGGTAGGTGCTGCCGCCGACGTCGTCGCTACGTTTGGCGCGCTGATCGATCGACAGCTTGCGGATGATCGTCTGCACCAGCGCCGTGAAGTGGTCGAGCACCGAACCCTCCCATCCGGTGGGATCATCGAAGCCGAGCACCAAATTCTTCGCTTCCAGCAGCTGCGGCGCCGTCGCTTGCCGTTCCACCTTGCCGGCGGCGATCAAGCTTTCCACCATCGGCTGCAGCTCCGCCAGGCTGAGCGACGTTCGCTCGCTCAGCTCATCGACGCTCAGGCTACCGGCGCGGTAAATGATGCTCCACACGAACGCCTCGAGCCCCGCGCCATCGCTGCCGCGCTTGAGCGCTTTGGCTTCGTCTTTGGTAGCCACCCGAAACGCCTGGTTGCTGCCGGCGCCCGAGCTGAACACCAGGCCGCTGTCGGTGAGATCGCGCAACACGCCACGCAGCGATGGCTCGTCATCGTGGCGAAAGCGCCGCAAGATGTCATCGCGCGGCACCACGCCGCTCTGCTCGATGAACTCCAGCGTCGCCTCCCACAGCGAGCGACCGCGATCGGTCAGGCTCTGGCTCAGGCGTTGGGTGCGCCGCTGGTAGGTGCGCAAAGCCATGCCGAACATGTCCGCGCTGACCTTCTTGCCGACGCCCTGATTCTCCAGCTCGCGGGCCAATTCCAAGAACGCCTGGCCGGCCACGTGCGACAACGGCGCCCGCAGCCCGCCGGAGGTAGCCAGCTCGGCGACCAGCACCATGGTCTGCCGCACCACAGCGTCGATTAACAACCTGACGTTCACGACCTTCGTTGTAGCCGGCAAAAGCGCAGCGCGGGAGGCGACAACCCTGACACCCCGGCGTCAGTCAAGGATTTGGCTCTGGAATCCACCCGCGCGGCTTGCGCTAACCTGGGCGCATGAGCGAGCCAACCGCTACCCCACCGATCGTCGTGAACGTGGACGAGCTGCCCGAGCAGGAGCGCAGCGTCGGTCAATTCGGAGCGGCCTTTCAGTCCCTGACACCGTCGATGCGACCGCGCGGCGGCAACTTGGGCATCAACCGCATGCGCCTGAAAAAGGGCCACACCACCTGCCCGTTCCATTACCACCTGCGCGAAGACGAAGCGTTCTTCGTGCTATCGGGTCGTGGCGTGCTGCGCTACGGCGACGAGCTGCGCGACATTCGGCCCGGTGACTGCATTTCTTGCCCAGCCGGCACCAAGATTGCGCACCAGATCGCCAACCCGCATGATGAGGACTTGGTTTACCTCGCGATCGGGAATTTCGATCCGCATGAAGTGTGCGTCTACCCCGACAGCAACAAGGTGAATGTGCGCGGCGTGAAGCTGCTGGGACACGTCGCGGCCAAAGACTATTTCGAAGACGAGCCCCAACCGCCGAAGATCTTCGAGCTGGCTGAAAAGGCGCGCAGCGCGCGCTAAGGCATGCGCAGCACGACGATCTGTTTGAGGCCTTTTCGATCGTACAGCGGCAATGCCATCGAGATTTCCTGGTCTTGCGAGGGGCTGGATTGTGAGAGCGCCGGCACGCGGTTAGTGAGCGCGCGTTGCGCGAGCTTGCGACCCGCGACGTCGGCGAAGGATTCGCCGCGTTTCGAGCCGCGGCCGCTCCAATCGAAAGACGTGGCGGCGCCCAGCTCGTTGCCTTGCGGGTAATAGACTTCGGCCCCACTCATGAACGAGTGGCGTTCGGCGCCGAGCAACGCCAACACTTGGATCAGTTTCTTGCCGTTGTAGACGGGTAAGCCAAGGCCGTGCTTCAAGCCGCATTTCACCGCGAGCCCGGCACGAATGAACGCGTTCGACTGGCCCAAGTCGGCCATCACCTGTGCCTGACCGCTGAGCCACGTCAGGCCGGGCAGACCGGTGCCGCGCGGGAATTGAATCCAGGGGCTGAAGCGCTCGAGCTCGGCGCAGTGCACGTAGTAACCGCGCGCGTGCTTGAGGACGTCGAGCTCGTCGGTCACGTCCCACACTTCGAGGCAGCTCGGGGCTTCGGTGCGGCGGCTGAGCAGCAAGGTCAAGACGGCGAACAGCCGGTCGCCGTCGAACAGCGGGTAACCGAGGGCGGCGTCGATGCCCTTCTGGGCCGCGAGCTCGGGCGACAGGAACGTCTCGGCCACGTCCCACAGCAGGGCCTTGCCGTTGGCCCACACCGCACCGGGCAAGCCTTCGCCTTCGTGGAACGCTAGGTCGCGCCGGTCGCGCTCGAGCGCGTCGTGCCCGCGATACGCGCCCGCGCCCCAAGCCAAGACCTCACCCTGGGGCAACCAGAGCTCGACCGCTTGGACGAAGGACCCGTCGCGTTTCATGGCTGTGGCTTCAATTTCTTGCATGAATCTGCGATCAGGGCGGTTGCGCGATTGTTACGCGACGCCGCCCAATCGTCGTAGCCTGCGCGGCGCATGGCAGTCGTAGCGTTTCGAGCGTGGCCCCGCAGGCGGAAAATCATTGCAGTTTCGGCGTTGTTCGCGGTCGTGCTCGGGGGACTGGTCTGGTGGCGCGGCGAGCGCTTCTACCTGCGCTGGCTGTTCGAGTCACCCCGCTCGGGGCGCTGCCAGACCCACCTCGACCGCCAGCTGTTAAGTCGCTCGATTCAGCTCGGTACTGGCTTTTTGCTCACCCACCAGCGACCGGAAGGCAACTTCGACTACGAGTACGACTGGCGCGAGGACGTGTTGTCGGACGAAGACCAAGAGACGCGTCAAGCCGGCGCGCTGTGGGGCCTGGCGCTGCTGTACCAGGACGATCGACGCCCGCAGCTGGCGACGGCGATCGAGCATGGGCTCGATTTTTTCGACGAGCATTCGCGGCTCAACAAAGGCGTACGCTGCACCGTGTACCCGGGCAGCAGCGAAGGCGTCACCGGCACCATCGCGCTGGTCGCGCTCTCGTACATCGAATACCTGCGCGTGGCGCCAAACCTGGCCAGCGAGCGACGCGCGCTGTTCGAAGCTCGGCTCGGTGAGTATTTGCAAATGCTCACCAAGGCGACGCATCCGAGCGGGGTTTGGTACGGCGGCTACGACATCGACACCTGCAAGCCGCATGGTGATCCGTCGCCGTATTCGGATGGCGAGGTGCTGCTAGCCCTGGTGAAAGCCGCCAAGTACCTGGGCCACCGCGAGCTGCTGCCACAGCTGATGAGCGCCGCAGCCGCCGGCAAGCGCATCAACATCGACCAAGCGCTGGCCAAGGAAGCTGACTCGGACGTGACCAAAGGCTTCTACCAATGGAGCACGATGGCCTTCTACGAGCTTGCCACCAGCGATTTTCCGGACACGAAGAGCTACGGCGACACGGTGCTGAAACTAGCCGACTGGATGATCGACGAGCATGCGATTCTGACACGCAATCGCAATACCGGTTACGCCTTCGAAGGCCTCACGCACGCGTACGCGCTGGCCAAACAACGCGGCGATCACGCGCGGCAGGCCAAATACGGCTGCGTCATCGATATCGGGCTCGAGCACTTGCTCAGCTGGCAAGTCGGCGGTCCGCGCTCCAACCGCTACACCGCGAAGGCCCCCGACAATCAAGCGCTGGGTGGCGTCCAAAATTCCGCCTTCGAGCCAGCGCTACGCATCGACGTGACGCAGCATCAGATGCACGCCACGCAGCTGGCGCGGCAGTACGTTTACTGAATCAAAGCTTAGGTACGAATCGAGCGCTTAGAAGGTCGTGGAGCCGTCTCGCCTTTTGACGGCATAAGGCCCGAGTGCTGGACACTACGCAGCGAGACTGCGTCCCACACCAGGGAAGACACACGACTATGCAAAATAACTTCAGCTTTTCGGGCTCCTTGATCGCCGTGGCCACGCTGCTGGGCGGCGTGACGCCGCTGTTGTGCGCCAGCAACGCCAAGGCAGCGACCATCGTCGTGACGCCTGGCGAACAAAATACTCAAAGCGGCGAGAACGGCTGCGCCACCGCGCCGTGCGCCGGCGGGCATTGGCTGCACTACCCTGAGCTGCTCGGTGTGGCGCTCGGAGCTGGCTATCAGGTGATGCAAAACGGCGACGGCGGCGCGGTGTTGGGCTGCGATGCAGCGAGCAAAACGCTGGCCGGCGGCAATTCATTTTGCGCCAGCTCCAAGTACACCGACAGCATCAAGGGCCCGCCAAACATCGCGATCATTGGCCCGTTCGGCGAGCACGACCAGCGCGTGATTGCTGGCGCCAACGCGCAAGACAAGACCAAGTTTTACACCGAAGCCGCGTTCGAAGCCGCCTACGAGGCGCTGGTTCAGGACTACCTGAAGCTCAACGCCAAGGTGATCATGATGACGCCGATCGATATTCCGTTCAACGCGGGTGCGCTCGGGGCTGGGCAGAACATCGTCAAAGACGTGATGCTGCCCGCCGCCACCAAGGTCGCGCAAAATCACAGCCTCAAGCTCGTCGACACTTACACCGTGATCACGACCGCGATGTACAACGGCACCGACGGCCAAGTGAACCAAGCCGGTCAACAGAAGATGGCCGACCTCGTGCTCGCCGCAATCATGGACAACACCGCTGGCGGAACGGGCGGTGGCGGAGCGGGCGGCTCAGCGAACGGTGGCAGCGGCGGCAGCGCGGGTGCGGGTGGCAGCGCCGGTCTTGGTGGCAACGGCGGCACGCCCAGCGCAGGTGGCGGAGCAGGCGGCACGGGCATAGCCGGAGCCTCCGCAGGCAGCGCAGGCACACCGCTCAGCGTAGCTGGCGCAGCGAACGGCGGCAGCGGCGGCAGCGCAGCCGGCAGCGGCCCGATTGCGACCACCACGCCGCCCGCCGCCGATTCCAGCTGCTCGCTCGGTACCCCGCATCACTCTGCCTGGGGCAGCTGCCTGGCGCTGCTCGCCGTCGCAGGCGCGGCATTCGCGCGCAAGCGCGGGGTGTCGCAACTCCGCGACGCCCGGCGGTGGTCGACCTGATCAATGCGCGCCGTCACGCTCTCGTCTTCGAGCAGAAGAGGGAATGAATTTTAGTTTCAGGAAACGCGTAACAAACTTCCTCGCTCGCGCGCGCCAAGATCAGATCGTGAGTCAGCACACCTGTGTTTTGCAAAACGCGGTTGACCAGACAAAGTCGGGGGTGTAGACCGCGATCAAACAACGGGTGCGTGAAGGGAGGCTGTCATGTGGAAAAAAACATCAATTGTTCGGGGCATCGTCGCGCGCGTGGTCTTGCTCACCTATGCGCTGATGGCATGCGGGTGCGGCACTCGAGCGCATGGCAATGACGACCGCATTGCAGCGCTCGAAGAGGGGCTGACTGATTCTCAAGTCAGCGTGCTTGGGTTCGAGAACGTCGCCGGCTGGACGACGGCGTACGCCGGCACACAAGAAGCCAGCTCGGTCCATTCCGAAGGTAGCCAGTCGCTCGCCGTGCAGGCGCACGGCTACGCGGTCGTCACCAGCGCGAAGCTGAGCTCGCTCGGAAGCGCCGTTTCCCCAACAATATCGCTAGATTTTCTGCTTCCCACGCAGCAGATCAATCAGTGGTGGTACGGCTCACTGCAACTGTTCGTTACGATTCCTTCCAAAAACATCTATAACGCGTACGTCGGACAACAAGAGCTCACCGGTTTGCCACTCGGCGTCTTCAATCGCGCTGATTTCACGCTACCGGCTGATCTACTAACCGCGCTCCGCGGCACGTACAGCGACCTGCAGTTCTCGATTGCGCTCAACGTTCCCTCGGGCAGCCCGGGCAAGTACTTGCTCGACAACCTCAACGTTGGCACCAGTCAGCACGCGCTCGATGGCAAGGCGTTGTTCGGGGGCATCTTTTTCGGAACGGGTCAGGTTGCGAGCCTGCTACCCGATCTACTCAGCGCGGCACCAACGGGTGGCGTCATCAATCAGAGCGACCGCGAGCGGCTCGCGACACGACTGGACCAATTCGCCACCACGCTGCGCGTGCCTTCGTCTCAAACCTCCACGCCGCAATCGTCCACGACCGTTCAGGCGGCAAGCTTTGCTCCGGGCGACACCTTCGGCAACCGCAATGACGGCACGGGCGTCTGCGGAAGCTTTGGCGTTTGCAACTTCGGAGCGGGAATCAGCTTCGTCGAGAACGGTGATTGGGTCCGCTACAAATCCGTGGATTTCGGGAAAAAGGGCGGATACGGGCTACTCCAAGCCGAGCTGGCAACACCGAACTCCGACACCCACGTCGAGCTGTTCGTGGACGGCGTCCCTTCGACGGTGCGCATCGCACGCAAGGCCGACGCTCACGGCCGCGTCTTTCCGCCATTCGCGGGGCAACTGGTTGCCGAGCTCCGCCCCACCCCCACGTCGCCAACACGCGGCGACTTTGGTCAGTACAAGCGCGAGGCAGGTTCTTTCGTCAACCCCATGGGTGGAGTCCACGACATCTACATCGTCTTTGCCAAACGTTACGCCACCGGCACCACTGGCGTCGACTTGGGCATCGGAAACTACCATTGGTTCCAGCTCGCTCCACCGGTGAACCCCAACGACGTAGCCGACAACTTGAGCTCGGTCGCACGACGGGTCACGGCCGGCGACATCGGCGCGGACGGACTCGCCGAGCAAATGGGACGCGCGGCGGACCTCGTTCGAGGCCAAGGCCTGTCTCCGCTGGTGGCGTTGGCCCAAACGCAAATTTTGGATCGCATCCGAGTCAGCGACAGCGCGTTTTTTCCGCGGTTCGCCAGCGACATCCAGAGCGGTAACCCCGCCCGCGTTCGCCTTGGACTGCTGGAGGCATCCAACAAGTTCTGGGACGTGCTCAAACACGCGCGCGAGATCGGATTGCCTGGATTCTTGCGGGTTCCCGGCCTTGGCGCAGGGCGCTTCATCGCTAGCGTTGACGACTTCCGAGGCACCGATACCGATGCCGACACGAGCGCGTCGACCGACACCAGCGATGCTAGCGACACCAGCGCGTCGACCGACACCAGCGCTTCCGCCGACACCAGCACATCGACCGACGACAGCACGGACAGCAGCTCCTCGACGGACACCAGCGACGCTAGCGACACGAGCGCCTCGACAGACAGCAGCTCATCGACGGATACCAGCGCATCAACGGACAGCAGCTCCTCGACGGACACCAGCGCTTCAACGGACAGCAGCTCCTCGACAGACACTAGCACTTCAACGGACAGCAGCTCTTCGACAGACACCAGCGCGTCAACCGATACCAGTGCGTCGACCGACACCAGCACCTCTGAAGACACCAGCACCTCACAAGATACCTCGACCGACGCTTCTGCGCAGAATGATCAGGCAACTGTCGCCGTAGAGGACACATCATCCGCCGTTACCTCGGCCGCTTCCGAGTCAGCAGATATTGCAGCGGCTGATGCCGCTTCCGCTGCAGCTTCGGATGCCTCATCTTCGGCCGGCGCGCTGCAGGACAATTTGGTCAACGCCGTACAAATCGGCAACTTCGTCCAGGTGGTAAACGCGGCCCAAGTCTCGGCGGTCTTCGAGTTTGCGGTCGCTGCTGTCGTCTACATCGTTGCCGCGGCGGTCGTCGCCGTGCCCGGCCAGCAACGGTTCCAAACATTGCAGTTCGCTACCCGGGCTGATCCGTTGGAGCTCGAGCTCGTGAGCAACACGCTGGCCCTCAGGCTCTCGACCCTGGAAGCACGGGAGGTACCGGTGAATGTCATCGACCGTCCGCACCTCTAGCCGCGTGCTCGGCGTCGCTTCGCTCGTCCTGGGAGCGTTCTGGGTTACCGTGATGGGCTACGTCCTGCACGCGACGTTCCCGTTCAATCCGGTCAAGCTGCCGGACGAAGCGGGCGTGAACGCCAGACTCTGGTCGCCTCAAGGATGGAAGTTCTTCACGCGTAGCCCCCGCGAAGACTGGCTGCTGCCGTTTCGCCGAGCAGACGACGGCTGGCAACGCGCGTCGCTCGGACCCAACGCGCGGTTCGACGCCTACTTTGGCATCAGTCGTGCGCCACGCGCTCAGGGCATCGAGATTGGACTCCTGCTCCACGACGTCGAAAAGGGAATGTGGGACAAGTGCACTGACGACCCGGTAAGATGTTTGGAGCGCTCACCGATCAAACGAACGCTGCGCAACAAGACACCGCAACCGACGCTCTGCGGCTTGATCGGCTTCGCGCTTCAAGAGCAGGTGCCCTGGGCATGGGCCTATTCCAGGGCGACCCCACCTCGCATGCCCTCCCGGATCGCGAAATTCGAGGTCAAATGCTGACCGCACTCGGAGATCGCGCAAAACGCTGGACGGAGACTGGCGCGCCATGGACCAACGTCTATGGCGTTGCCCGGTCGCTGATGGCGCTCGCGTCGGCGCTGACTTTGGCGTTCAACCAGAGCTCGACCCTATGGCGGCCGATAGCGGGGGTAGTCAGCCGCGCGCCATTCTGCACCACCAACGTCCTCCAGAAAGGCGCTCTGTACTGCCTCTTGCCCACGCACCTGGACCTCTCGCGTTGGATTGCGGTCGCGCTGTTGTTGGTGGTTGCCTCGGGGTATCGGCCGCAGCTGACGGGCATCGTCCACTGGTGGGTCGCGGCCAGCTACCAGCTCACGGCCTCGACGCTCGAAGGGGGTGATCAGGCGGCGGCTGTGCTGACTTTGCTGTTGATTCCGGTCACCTTGACCGATCCACGGCGTTGGCACTGGCAAAGCCTTCCAACCACCGACCAGCCGCCGACTCTTGCACGATCACTTCGGACGCTGGTTGCGCTGTCAGCCCTGGTTGCCACGCGCGTTCAGGTGTGCGGCATTTATTTTCACGCCGCGTTTGGCAAAATGCAGGGCACTGAATGGGCTGACGGGACGGCCATGTATTATTGGCTGCAGCATCCGACCTTCGGCGCCACTTCCTTTTGGGCGCCGGTGCTTCGTCCTCTACTGAGCAGCGCACCGTTACTGGCAGGAACTACTTGGGGGACCATCATCGTGGAGCTGTTCCTGTTCATGGGGCTAATCGCGACCAGACCGGCGCGGAAGGCATTGCTCCTCTTGGGCTTGCTTTTGCACGTGGGCGTGCTCGTCTTCATGGGCCTATTCACGTTTTCCCTGATGATGTTTGCAGCCCTGCTCCTCTACCTGTGGCCGACGGACGAGCCGCTGCGCATCCCGCGAGCACTCCACTTGGGCCGCCTGTTTCATCGGTCGCGCGTGCGTTCGCTCCGACCCTGGCGCAGGCAGCCTTCGGAAGGCCGCGAAATAGAGGAGCCAGCCTGACCCGGAACCGTGCTCAAGGTTGCAGTGCAGACCGCCCAGGTTTCGCCGTCGCCCTTTGGTTAGCGTCAGTCTTCGTTGTCGCGTGCGGTGGCGCGGCGCAAACGCGGCCGCCAAGCTCCGCGTCACCCGTGCTCGAGGCGAGAGACAACGCCGAGCGTTGTCGGGATCTGATGGCGGCGCTGAAAGCCAACGATATGGCCGGGGCAGAGCGCGACTTCGATGCGAAGATGCGCAGCCAGCTGCCGCCGGCGTTGCTCGGCGCGCATTGGGGCTCGCTGGTGTCCAAGCACGGGCCGCTCGCCGCGTGGCGTGTTGCGCGGCGCGATGGGCTTTACAACAAGGACCGTTTTACGCTCGAGCTCGAGTTTGCCTCCGGCATTTCTTACGCGCTGGTCGTGTTCGAGCGAGCCGGGCAGCTCGTAGGCCTGTTCTTCTCGGAGCGCCTGAAGCCAGCTGCTAGCGCGGAGCCCCTCGCAGACCCGGGCGACGTTGCGCTCAGCGTGGGGCCGCTCGCCTTGCCCGGCACGTTTACCCCTGCGCAAGGCGTAGCCGCAGCCGCGCCGGGCGTGGTGCTGGTGGCCGGCTCGGGGCCGACCGACCGCGATGAAACCGTCGGCAACGTTCGCCCCTTTCGCGATCTTGCCCGAGGCCTAGCCGAGCGCGGTGTCGCATCGCTACGCTTCGACAAGCGCACCTACGCGCACCCAGAGGCCTTCGACAAAGTCAAAGGCACGGTAGAAACCGAAACCCTGGTCGACGCGATTGCGGCAATCGAGCTCTTGCGCACGCGACGCGAGGTCGACGCCAAGCGCATCTTCGTCGTAGGCCACAGCTTGGGTGCCTTGCTCGCGCCCGAAATCGCCGAACGTGCAGGTGCGATGGCGGGCATGGTCTTACTGGCGGCGCCGGGCCGCCCGCTACCCGAGCTGATCTTGGAACAACTGCGCGCGCGTGGCGCCAGCACGGCTTCGCTTTCGGGCGTGGAGGCGAAGGTCAAAGGTCTGAGCCAGTTGGCGCCGACAGAAATCGTGCTCGGCATGCCGGCGCTGTATTGGCAGGACCTTGCCCAACGCCACGAGATGGAGCGCGCCGCCAACCTCCACCTGCCCACGCTGCTGTTGCACGGCGAACGCGATCGGCAAGTGGCAGCCATCGACCAACAGTTGTGGGAGCGCGCGCTTTCGGGACGAACCCAGGTCGAAGCCAAGACCTTTCCAGGCCTCAGTCACCTCTTCGTGCCCGATCCCGCCGGAGACGCCCCGCCCCACGTTCCCCCAGAAGTCATCGAAAGCATCTCCGAATTCGTGAAGCGCGTGAGCGCGTCCTGACGCTCGCCCTAATCCTGTCCAGCGCACGGTCCAGTGCTGGGGCGAGCTTGCAAACACCGCGCGGCGGCGTTAGTCATGCGTGCGCGGCGTGACTGGCAACGTTACTAAAAACGACTACGAAGAGGTTGCCTACCCCGGTGCACCTCATCCTGACGCGCGGCCGTCACGGATCGCCGCGATCGCCGCATTGTTCGGGTTCGAGGTCGCTTCGCCGCTGCGCTGTCGAGTGCTCGAGATCGGCGGCGGCGATGGCTCCGCCCTGATCCCGCTGGCGCTCGAGGCACCCCAGGCGACGTTCTACGGTTTCGACCTGTCCCAAAGCGCGGTGGAGCGCGGGCAAGCCCGCATCCGCGAGCTGGGTCTGAGCAACATCACGCTCGCTCAGGGCGACATCACGACGTTCGAAGCCGTTGAGCCGTTCGACTACATCATCGCGCACGGCGTGTTTTCGTGGGTACCGCCCGAGGTGCAAGAGCAGCTGCTCGGGTTGTGCCAGCGCCTGCTGGCCCCGCACGGGCTTGCCTACCTGACCTACGCCACCTACCCAGGCTGCCATCAACGCGAGATGGTGCGAAACCTGATGCTGTTTCACGCTGCCCGTCTCCCGCCCGGGCACGACGTGGTGGCCGAAGGCGTCGAGTGGGCGCGGTTCGTCGCGCAGCACCACACCGGGCCGGAGGTTCACGGCAAGGCGATCGAGCACGAGCTCGCCCGCATCCAAAGGGACGGCCTCAACTACGCCCGTCACGACGACTTTTCGGAGAACCACTCGCCCTTGTATTTCGGGGAGCTGGTGCACCACGCCCGGGCACAGGGCCTGGAATTCTTCGCCGAAGGGCTGTTCTTCTACTTCGACGATCCGCGACAGTCGCCCGAGGTGACGAGCCGGGTCGACCAGTTGAGCGCGGGCGATCCGATCATCCGCGAGCAGTACCTCGATTTCTTGCGTGGGCGCGCGTTTCGCCAAACGCTGTTCTGTCGGGCCGACGCCGCGCCACCGCGCGACTGGCAGCTCGACAGAATGCTCGGGCTGTGCGCGGCGGCTCGGCTCGTTCCTCAAGCGCTCACGCTCGCGCTGGGCGCGGTCGAAACGGAAGAGTTCACGTCGCACGCCGGGGTTTCGCTGAAAGCCGATAGCCCGCTGGTGCGCTTCGCCCTGCGCGAGCTCGCCAATCGTTGGCCTGCGGCGCTGCCGATCGCCGAGCTGTTGCAGCAGGCAGAAGCCGCGTTACCGCCGCTCGCCGAGGCGGACCGCGTCGCACAACGCGAGCTCTTGCTGCGCAGGCTGCTGCGCGCAGCGGCGCTCAAAATCGTGGAGCTTGACGTCGCTCCGCCCGCGTTCGACCGAGGGCTAGCCGAAAAGCCGCGCGCCGGCAGGCTGGCGCGTCTCGAGGCGCAGCACGGGCTGCTCGTCACCAACATTTGGCAGCATCGCGTCAATCTCGAAGACGAACCGACGCGCTACTTGGTCTCACTGCTCGATGGCAGCCGCGATCAGAAGACGTTGGCGCGCCTGATGCACAAATTCTTCGTATCGCTCAAGGCCCCGCAAACGCCCACCCTCGACCAAGTTTCCGAGCAACTCGGCGCCGTGCTCGCCGGCCTGCGCCGCCGCGGCTTGCTGTATTAGCGCAGCGCTCGCCGTTCGGAATGGCCGAGCGGGCAACGTTTACAGCCCGCGCTTCTCGGTTTGCGCTCTCGCGGCCTCTTGCTGATACATGGCTTTGTAGGAGAGTTGGTGGAGGCGGCCGTGGAAGTAGGTCACTTGGAACGAATCATCGCGGCGCTGGACTTCTATGCCCACCTCACCGGTCCACCAATTCGACTTGCCATACTTGTCTTCGTTGACGGGTTTTCCGTAAGCCTCGTTGAGCTGGCGCACGATATCCGCATAGGCGGACAGCTCGAACGTGTAGACGAGCCCTGAAACGCGCGTCTGGTAGCCGGAGGTGACGAGCTCGACTTGCGTGCCATTGCGCAGGCCGCGCAAGCTGCCAAGGTCCATTGAGCAGCGCTTGACGCCGGGGTACTGGTCCAAGCAGCCCGTAACGCTGGGGGCAAAACCTGCTGCACGCAGCTTGGCTTCGGCAACAGACTGGCTGTCGTAACCGAGGCGGATGTCCCAAGGCGTGGCAGGCTTGCTGCGATCCGCAACCGAGCTCGCACGATTCGTCACGCCGTTGGTAGAGAGATACAGAGTTGGCCAGTGCGTGAGGCCTAACCCCGCATACTTGCAAGTGGCCAGCTCCTTCATGTTTTCGCACTGCTGTCCGCCCACCGCGACCTCGGTGTGGGTCCAACTCCAGCTTTGCATGGGGGCGCTGGCATCAATCGTATCGGGCGAACCCAGCGCGGTGCGCGTGGCTTCGGCAAGCCAGGTCAGCGAGCCCAGGGGGTAGATGAACCATAGGTCGTAAACGACCGAGCCGACCCCGTAGTCGTAAAAACTGGCTCTGACTTGCGGCGTATCTTTCATTCCCGACGCGCGCCAACACAACATCTTGCGTTGCTTCTCGGTGCGCTTCTCGGCTGGAGTCAGCTTGCCGTCTGGCAGCAGGTCGGGAGGGCAGGCGATGGGTCCCCCGCTTGCCCCAATCTTGCTCGCGACCTGCTCTGGCGAATCCACACCCATGACGATTTTGTACAAGTCCGGTCCCACGAGTCGCTCCGGCTCGGGAGCGGGGGCCGGTTCGGGCGCGGCTGCCGGTGCTTCAACCGCCGCCGTTGGCTGAACGCCGACCGGAGCTGCGGGCACCACGCCACCCGCCGACGGTGCGCATCCGACGCCCAAAACAACCGCGACAATCACACCTGCCCGCACGACCCGCAGACCGTTCATGCCGCGACGCTAGCGCCAGCCGCCAACAGCACCAAGCACATTCCTACACACAGATAGGGTGTTTCCAAGGATCTGGTGCCACCGAGTGCGCACTCTGCGTCAGACCGCGCGCCGATCGCCCCCCGTTCACCTGCTCCATTAGCGCAAGGCGGATTGGCGGGCGCGTAGGCGGAAAAGCACCCTGGCCAGCGGCTGATCGATGCCGTCGGTTTCGACGTCGAGGCTTGTTTCGTATTGGCTCAGCTTGCTGGCTAGCGCGTTGGTCACGCTGATCGATCCGTCGGGTAACAGGGTATCGATGACCTGGCCGATCAAGTAGAGCGGTTGGCGCTTGCGGGCTGGGTCGAGCGCATTCACCAGCGCCATGGCAGTTTGCTCGTTGCCCAACTTACCAAGCACCTGTGCCGCCTTGTGACGGGTGAACGGCTCCGCGGCCTCGTCGAGCAACTTGCCGAGGTAGCAGGCAACGTTGCTGCGGCAGCTCTTGAACAGCGCCTGCGTTTCGGCCAGTTGCTGCTTTTCGTCCTCGTGGCCATAGCGAGCAACCAAGGCGCGGATCTTCGGCAAGTCCTCGGGCCTGGCGAGCACGAGCAACGACGCGATCATCGAATGCCGAACATCCTCGTCGTCATCACCCGTGACTGCCGCCGCGACCTAGAGCAGCCAGGGAATCAGCGACGGCTCATCGAGCATGCCGGCCGCGAAGGCCAATATCTGACGCGCGTAGTCGCGACTCGGCATCCGGAGCGCGGGCGGCGTTTGGTCGAACGCCCAGCGCAGCGCTCGGCTCGACTCGGAGCTCGCGGGCATGCCACCCAGCTCGCTCGCCATGGCCGCGCGCGCCACCGGGTCAGTCGCGTGCTCGATCGCCGAGACGAGCAGCGGTATCGCTTGCCGGCGACCCAACGCGCCGAAAATCCGCGCGCCAATCGGCGCGCGCAACGGGTCAGCCAACAGCTGTTTGGCTCGTTCGAAGCTAGGCTCGAGCCGAGTGAGCGCGCGCAGCACGGGCTCGTGAATATCGAGCTTGTTTGGATCGGCCAGCACGCCGATCAACGGCTCGACGGCCGTGTTGGCTCCGATGCAGCCGAGCAACTCCGCCGCGGTCCCCTGCCAGAAGTACTCGTCTTGGAACGTCGAACGCTCGGCACTGCCGATCTCGCTCAATCGGTCGGGCATCGGTCGCGCGATCACCCGGATCAGCGCCGCGGTCCATGCCGAATCGCACGAACGCAGCATGCTCCAGTGCACGTCGATAGCGCCAGCTTGGCTGCCAGCGTGCAGCGGCAGGAACGCTTGCAAGAGCGCGGCGCTCTTGCCGTTCACGGGCATGCTCGAGTCACGCCCGTGAACGGCTGGCGCGGCGGAGGTGACCGGCGCGCTTGCCGGCGCGGGTTCCCGATGCCGAGCCGGGGCGACCGGCTCACGCGCGACCGGCGCCGCGCAAGCTTGCGCCAACCACAGACCAGCACCCAACCCCAACCGGCTTCTAGCCATCGACCAAAAGCCGCCCTATTCGGCGATAACCGACAGATCACCGTACAGCACGGTCTTGGTCACTCGATCTTCGTTCAGCACGATCGCGCCAAGGTTGTTGTCACTGACGCGAAACTGCAAAAACACTCGCCCGGTGCCGCAATCGGCGATGGTCCTCGGTTGGACTGGTTGGTCGAACGCCAGGTATTTGAGCCACTCGGCACCGTCCCACTCTACGTAGTAGACGCCGTTCTCGACCTCCTGAAAAAAGGCGATACGTCCGGTGATCTTCTGACCATCGAGCAGGAGCCCGTCTTTTGTATCGGCAATGCGGCCTCCAGCCGGAGGGCTGCCAGGAGCTCCTCCAGACTCCGCGCCGGTTCCGTCGACAATGGGGGCTGCGCCGCCGCTGCCCCCGTCGCCCGTGTTGGGCGGCGCTCCACCGGGCAACGTCTCCAGGAGCGTGCCGTCGGGTGAGTAGACGTACCGGTCGTCGACGTGGATGCCGTCGTCCTTCACTTCCAAGGTGTCTACCTTGAGCGGTATTTGACTGACCAGCACCTTCGCTTGACTGCCAAGCGGCGACGATTCGACCAGTTTGCTGTACGGCTCACCGATCACGAAGAAGTACTCGGTCCAGTAGAGGGCATCGGCACCGAACGCTAGCCCGTACACGCCATCATTGTACTTGCTGTCGGGTCCGACGGGGCTGAGAGCAGCCTCCGTACACACACACTCGCCGAGCTTGTTTGGCTCCCCGGCGTCGCAGGTCTGGTGACCGTAACTGCAACCTTCGGGTAGGAGCTGGCAAGAAGCTTCCCTCCCCACCTCGCACTCGGCCGGTGTCGAGCCAGTACCACCTGTTGCCGGACTGGCCTCGTCGCCGCTCGAGCCGCACGACAACGCCAAGAACTGCAGCCCCAATAGCCACACGCCCCAACGCTTCCATCTCATGCCCCATGAAGTATCACATTTGCCGAGATGATGGCTTGGGATCTGCGGGGGAGCCGTCATCGAGTACGCGCGCGCAACCCTTCGCTTGTCGTCCTTCCCGCGGCGCTGCCGGGCGCTGCGCCAAGTCGTGGTCGGCAGCGACCCCGGAGTGCCTGTCCGCCATCGGCTGGCCGTGATAGGCGGAGCCGGGTGAGCTTCTTCGCCGCAAGAAAAGGCGAGCGGCGCGATTGCTGGGCCGCGTTTCTGACACTCTTGTCACTGATCGCCAGCCACGCGCTGCTGGAGACCGCGCGCGACGCGCTGTTCCTGGCAAAAATTCCGGCGGCGCGCTTGCCTTGGGTATTCTTGGCGATCGCAGGGTCGTCGATCGGCCTGGTCAAGCTCCATGGCTTCGTGACGCGCGGTCGCAGTCCGCGGCGCGTCTTGACCGCCGCCACGCTGTTCGCGGCCGCGGTCACGCTCGGGTTTTTCGGCTTGGAGCGCCGGCTGGGCGCCTTCGGTTTGTACGCGCTCTACGTGTGGTCGGGACTGCTCGCCACCTTTCTACTGGTGCAGTTCTGGGATCTGGTGGGTACTCGCTTCACGATCACTCAAGCCAAGCGCTTGTATGGCTTCATCGGCGCGGGCGGGGTGATTGGAGCCATCCTCGGCAGCGGCGCCGCCAGCCTGCTGTCGCGAGCGGTTGCCCCGGAAAGCCTGGTGTTGTGCGCTGCGCTCGGCTTTGCAGGCGCCGGCCTGCTCTCGATGCTGTTCAGCGAAAGCGCTGGCGGAGTTAGAGCCGTGAACGCGCCGGCGCGCTTGCGCGACAACGTCGGCGCGGTGGCGCGCGACCCGTACGCCCGGCGCTTGGTTGCGGCGCTGTTCGTAGCGACGGTGTGCCTGACGCTCTGCGACTTCGTGTTCAAGAGCACCGTGGCCGCCCTCGTGCCCAAGGCACGACTCGGTGCTTTTCTAGGCGCGGTGTATTTCGGTGTCAACGTGCTGTCGCTGTTCGCGCAGCTGTGGTTGGTGGGTTGGGTGCTGAAGCGCGTGTCGCTCGGGGCGGCGCTCGGCGTGTTGCCGGCGTTGCTCGTCCTGGCCGGCCTCGGGGTGACGGTCAGCGCAGGCTTGGCCGCGGTGATCGCGCTGCGGACGGCGGATGGGTCTTTACGCTACTCGTTGCACCGCACGACGGCCGAGCTGTTGTGCCTACCGTTCGGAGACGAAGGGCGCCAGCGCGTCAAAACCATCGTCGACTTGGTCGCGCAACGCGGCGGCCAAGTCTTGGCGTCGCTCGGGTTGCTCGGCCTGGGTGCGCTTCACGCGCCGCCGCGCGTCTTGGCGCTTGGTGTCGCGGTCTTGGCGGGTATTTGGCTCGTGAGTGCGCTCTCGCTGCGTGCGCCGTACGTCGCGCTATTTCGAGCGCGACTGCACGCGAATCGCGCCCACCATTTGAGCGAATTTCCCGCGCTCGACGTCACCTCGCTCGAGACCCTGCTGCGCGCCTTGGAGAGCGACAACGATCGCGAGGTGTTGGCGGCGCTGAGCGTCCTGGAGCGGGAAAATAAGACCCAGCTCGTGCCTTCCTTGCTGCTGCATCACCCATCGGAGGCGGTGGTGCTGCGCGTATTGGCCATCCTGGGCGCGTCTGGTCGAAAAACGGCGCTGCGGACGATCAAGCGCATCGCCGATCATGCTTCGCCGAACGTGCGCGCTGCGGCGCTCGCTGCGCGCTCCGTGCTCGAGCCGGACGCACAGCAGCTGCGCCTGATCTTGGAGCAGGAATCCTCGACCGAAGTGCGCGCGACGCTGCTCGTCAATCTGATCGTCGGCGGTGCCCACGATGGCACCGAACGAGAACAGCACATCGAACGATTGCTGTGCGATGGCTCGGTCGCCACCCGGCTTGCCTTCGCCGAGGCGATCGGACGGCGCGCGGCGCGCGAATTCGACTACGTGCTCGCGCGGCTGCTCGACGCGCCCGAAAACGAAGTTCGGCGCGCGGCGGTGGTCGCGGCCGGCAACGTGGCTTCGCCCCTGCTCACGCCGCTGTTGGTCGGTGCCTTGGCGGATGAAGCGACGCGCAGCGAAGCCGAGCAGGCGCTGGCCGCGCGCGGCTCGGCCGCGTTCGACACACTGCGCGAAAGCTTCGAAAACACCGGCACGAAACCGAGCCTGCGTTGGCGTATCCCGGCCGCAATGGCCCTGTGTAGCGCCGAGCGAACCCTGCAAGCGCTGCTGGTTTGGCTGCCGAAGGAGCCCGATGGCGGCGTTCGCTTCGGCATTTTGCTGATTCTCGAACGACTGGTTCGCCAAAATCCTACGTTGCAGATCGACAAGTCGAAGGTCGCCTGGTCGATCGGCGAGACATTGAAGCGAGCGTACAGCTACCTCGACGCGCGTTTGCAACTGGTGCGCGGCGCGTTGGAAGACGCGGCCCGTAAAACTCCGGGACACGATTTGCTGTGCGACCTGTTGCGAGACAAACAGGACAGCGCACGACGGCGACTGTTTCGCCTGCTTGGCCTGCTTCACCCCTCGGAAGACCTGGGGCAAATCTATCGCAGCTTGAGCATCGGCAAAGAGCAGCGCTCGACGAGCGTCGAGCTGATCGAGAATATTTTACGCGAGCCGGTGCGCAGCTCGGTGCTGGGCTTGGTCGACGACTGCGCGGACGAGCAACGCTTGACGCGAGCGGGGCAGTACCATCGCCCACAACCTCAAGCGTACGAAGCGCTCGTCGAACAGCTGCAGCAAAGTGAAAGCGATGCGGTGCGTGAGGTGGCCGCGTTTCACGCGGTCGAGCTGGGCCTCGGCCGGGCGCTCGCACAGCCGGCGAGGAGCGCGTGAATCACCAGCTGGTCGATCTGGGCGAACCGGCGCGGATTGGCCTGCGCGATCGCGTGCTTTTGCTGCGCGCTCAGGCGCTGTTCGACGCGTTGGACGACGATGGTTTCTTGCTACTCGCCGAACACGCCTACACCGTTTCCTATGCAGACGGTGAAGTCGTCTGCGTCGAGGGTGAGTCGGCGCGCGCCGTGTACGTCGTGGTGGACGGGGCGCTCGTCATCTCGCCAGCCAGCGGTGAGCCCGTCGTACGCGAGGTGGGTCAGGCCTACGGCGCGCTGCCACTGCTCGCGCGTCAGCCGGCGGCGCGGGTCGTCGCGCGCGGCGCGACGCGCGTTTTGCAACTGCCGGCTCCTGCGTGGGAGGCCGCGCTGGTCGAAAATTATTCGATGATGCGCAACGTGCTGCGGGTCATGGGAGCCAGCGTCTTGGGTCTTCGCGACAGTTTGCCGGCGGACCCGAAGCTACCGCGCCAGCTCGACGAAGGCAGCTATTACACGGCGCCGCGTTCGTTCGTGGCGCGCCTGATCGATCTGCGGCAAAGCCCGTTCGGGCACATGCATTTGGAAGCGTTGGTCGATCTGGCGCGGCACATGGTCGAAGTCCGCTACCCGGCCGGCGCGGTGATCTGGTCGGTCGGTGATGCCTCGACCCATTCGTTGCACGTCGACGTCGGTCGCGTCCGCTGCACGGCGCCCGACGACAGGCACGTCGACGTCGCGCATGGCTTCACGATCGGCGTCCTCGACGTCTGGGGCGCGCAGTTGCGCGTCTACGCGGCCCGCGCCGAAACTCCCGTGATCGGTTTTCGCATCGAATTCGAAGGCTTCCTCGCCCTGCTGGAAGCCCACCCCGAGGTCGGCTTGCAGCTGCTGCGCGGATTCGCCGCCGAGCTGCTGGAGGCCCGCGCGTAGCACCTCGCTGATACCGGCCTTGGAGGGCCGCTGTCTGAGTTACGGCCCGAGACGCAGGAAGAACGTGCTCGGCGAGCTTTTGGCGGTGAGCTGATGGGCGGCGGAGCCGAAGCTGGCGCTGCCGTTGAAGGTACCGACCGCCACCAGCGAGCCAGCTGACGCCGCCAGGCCCTCGGTGTGCAGTAGCCCCTCGGACTCGAGCTGCGAAGCCCACAGCGGCTCGCCCTGAGGACTGAAGCGCGCCACGAAGTAGCTCAGGCCGTTCGCGCTGAGCGTTGGCGCGTTCGGCGTGTCGGGCGCCAGCACGAGCATGCTCGGCTTGCCGCCTGCGTCACCAAAGTTGCCGGCGACCCAAACGCTGCCGTCGGGTAACGCCGCAACGCGATCCACGAACACGTCGTTCGGGCTGGCGAGCTGAGCGGCCCACGCCAGCTTGCCTTGGGCATCGAGCCGAGTGACGTAGCCGTCCATGTCCACGCCGTGCTTGGTGAACGTGATCTCGTTCGGCTCGCCCGCGCCCGCTGTGTAGGTTCTTGAGAAGATACCAACGAATACGCCCGAGCCATCCGGCAAAAGCGCGCTGCCGCTAGCGTAGGTCGGGATGGGGACTTGGCGTGCCCAGCCCAGCTGCAAGCCGTCGTCGAAATGGGCGAGGAAGAGCGCGCCGCTGAGCGTGACCGCGCCTGCCTGGCCGACACCGATTTGCGCGTTGAGGCCGTGGCGCCCGGCTACCAGCACGCCGCCGTCGGCAGCGGGCAAGACCTTCATTGGGTAGGGTTCCGCCACAGTGCCCGCGGTGGCGGCGACAAAGGCGCCGGTCGCGTCGAGTTTCGCGATCGCCCAGTCGCCGCCCTTGAGCTTCAAGTCGAGCGTGCCCGGCGCGAGCGTGAAGCCGGGCAAGTTGTTGGAGAGAACGGCGACATACGTGACACCGTTGGGACCCGCGGCAATGCCCGACACCCAAGCCGCGCCGGCGGGACCGAGCTGCGTGACCCACGCGAACGTGCCGTCAGCCTCGTAACGGGCGATGAAGCCATCCAGCCGCGCGCCGAGTGTCGTCAGCGTGGTTTCGTTCGGTTGGCCTTGGCCGAAGGTGGCGCTCGTTCCAAATACGCCCCCCACCACGACCGAGCCGTCGGGAAAGAGCGAGGGATAGGCCCAGACGCTGTCGTCGCTGACGCCTTCGGGAATCGCGTTCGCCCAAACGAGCTTATTCTGCGCGTCTAGCTTGGCGATCCAAAGCGCGGCGTCTGCCAGCGCCAGCTTGGTGCCATCGGCGCGGTCGAACGTGATACCGCGAGGCGCCTCTCCGGTAACGACGAACGACCCGTCGCAGCCCGCCACCACGTCACTGACGTACGCGCTCGGTTGCGGACTGATGGCGCTCAACACCGCGCCGTCTTTGGCCGCGACGGCTTGCGAACAGTCACCCGGCATTCCCACGTCGCCCGCGACATTGCCGACACCGGCAGCAACGTCTCCACCAACCGAGCCCGCAGTGCCTGCGCCACCCCCGCTTGTCGAGCCAGCCTGCGCGACGCCGTTACCCCCCGCTCCCACTGCGCCGTGCGACCCCGTACTGCCGCACGCCACGACGCCGGCCACGACCCACACTCCCAGCGCCTGAGTGCCTCTCTCCCACATAGGGCCTTTTATACGGCACTTTGGAGCGAATCCTTCCTGCTTGTTTTTCGGGTAGAGCGTCGACAGCGTCCACCCCACCGACAACGCCTTCATGGCGCAGCAGTGGTCCACGGCGATCACCGCGATTCGCTGATGGCTGGAGCAGCCACGTCCAGGTGCACTATTGCGCTCGGGCGGCGCTGCTCTGGCGAGAGGCAGTCCGTCGATTGACGAGAAAACTGGGCGGTGGTAGCCGATTTGCCTTCAAATGAGGCTTGGGCTTTGGTTGGTTTGGGGTTCGCTGGTGGTGTCCGTCGCTTGCTCGGGCCGAGACCGAGAATTCGGCCAGACCGGCGATGGGGGTCACGCCGGCGAGTCGAGCGCCGGCGGCGAACGCGCGACTGGCGGTACGGAGACGACCCCGGACTCGGGCGGAGACGGTGTCGGTGTCGGTGCTGGTGGCGGTGGCGAGTCCAGCACGGGCGGCAGCAGCACGGCACCGAGCCTCGACGCTCCGTGCACCGAGGACGACGCGCTCGGCTGCAACGGTGCGGCTCAGAAGGTGCAGCTCGTTTGCAAGCAAGGCACGTGGCAGCTCAAGACGAGCTGCACAGCTGAAGAAAACTGCGATCAAGCCAGCGGCAACTGCGTCGCGATCCCCAGCGCCTGTATCGGTCGGGAGCCGGGCAGCTCGTTTTGCGCCGACAGTACCATCGAGCGTTGCAACATCGATCTGACGGCGCTCGAGCAGGTCGATGCTTGCGTCGGCAAGTGCGTCCAATTGGATTCGGCAGGCCAGTGCGCCCTCGCGACCTGTGGAGACGGCAAGGTCCAAGCCGGCGAAGACTGCGACGACGCCAACGCGGACGACACCGACGCCTGCCCGAGCAGCTGCCACGATGCCAAGTGTGGGGACGGCGCGGTGTGGGCGGGTCACGAGACCTGCGACGACGGCAACACGAGCGATTCCGACGCCTGCACGAGTAAATGCGAGCCCGCCAAGTGCGGTGACGGCTTCGTGTTGCCCGGAACCGAGCAGTGCGACGACGGCAACACCACCGACACCGACAGCTGCACGAACGCTTGCAAGGCGGCTGCCTGCGGCGATGGCATCATCCAAACCGGCGAGCAGTGCGACGACGGCAACGGCGCCAATGGCGATGCCTGCACGAACGCCTGCCACACGGCGGTCTGCGGTGATGGCATCACGCACACCGGTACGGAGCAGTGCGACGACGGGAACACCGACGAGACGGACGGCTGCACCAGCGCCTGCATTCTACCCTCTTGCGGAGACGGCAAAACCCAAACCGGCGAGGAGTGCGACGACGGCAACAAAGTCGACACCGACGCTTGCACCAACAGCTGCCACAACGCCAAGTGTGGCGACGGCTCGATCTGGACCGGCAAAGAAGCCTGTGACGACGGCAACGCCGTCGACACGGACACCTGCACCAACGCCTGCACCGCCGCCAAGTGCGGCGACGGCATCGTCCAGAGCGGCAAGGATCAATGCGACGACGGCAACCAGGTGAACACCGACACCTGCACCAACGCCTGCGCGACCGCCAAGTGCGGCGACGGCTTCGTCCAGCCCGGTGAGCAATGCGACGACGCCAACGTCACGAACACCGACGCCTGCACCAACGTCTGCAAGACCGCCAAGTGCGGCGACGGCTTCGTCCAGGCTGGCGAAGAATGTGACAAAGGCACCGGCGTCAACCCCGACTGCGCGAACGATTGCAAGTTGCTGACTCCGCCCGCCGCCCCCGTGCTCAGCCTGAGCTTCGATATCAAGCGCCTACTATTCTCCTGGAACGCCGTCGCGCGTAGCGACTACTACCAACTGAACCAGAGCTCCGACGGCATCACCTATCAGGCCACCGGCGGCCATCTAACCGGCACCAGCACGGCGCTCGACGTGGCGGTGCACCTGCTGGACTGGGCCAACCTGCGTTACCGCCTCGACGCGTGCAACGTTAACGGCTGCTCTCCTTCCAATGTCGTGAACACGGTGGGCGCGTCCGTTTTGGCCACTGGCTACTTCAAGGCTTCGAACACCGACGCCGGTGATACTCTGGGCCGCGCCGTGGCGATCAGCGGGGACGGCAATACCTTCGCCGTGGGCGCTTGGCGAGAATACAGCGCGGCCAAGGGCATTGGTGGCGATCAGACCAGCAATGCCGCGCCCGACGCCGGCGCGGTGTACGTCTTCACGCGCAGCGGTTCGACCTGGTCTCAGCAAGCCTACATCAAGGCCTCGAACGCCGACTCGGGTGACTTCTTCGGCAGCGCGTTGGCTCTCAGCACGGACGGCAGCACGTTGGCCGTGGGCGCTTTTGGAGAATACGGCGGCGCCAAGGGCATCGACGGTGATCAGAACGACAACACGATGAAGGCCGCCGGCGCGGTGTACGTCTTCACACGCAGCGCTTCGGCCTGGTCGCAGCAAGCCTACGTCAAGGCTTCAAACCCAGATATTCAAGACGATTTCGGCGGTTCGGTGGCGCTCAGTGGGGACGGCAACACGCTGGCCGTAACCGCTGCCTTGGAAAGTAGCGCCGCCAAGGGCATCGACGGCATTCAGACCGATAACACCGCCGGCGGCGCCGGGGCCGCGTACGTCTTCAAACGCACGGCTTCGGTCTGGTCCCAGCAGGCCTATATCAAGGCTTCGAATACCGAGGCGTCCGACTTCTTTGGCACTTCAATCGCGCTCAGCACGGACGGCAAAACGCTGGCCATAGGCGCCAGGCGCGAAAGCAGCGCGGCCAAGGGCATCGGCGGTAGTCAGACCGACAATACGGCGGCGACCTCCGGCGCGGCGTATGTCTTCTCGTGGAGCGGCACGGCTTGGTCCCAGCAGGCCTACGTCAAGGCCTCGAATACCGAGGCTGCGGACAATTTCGGCATCTCGGTGGCGCTCAGTGGGGACGGCAACATTCTGGCCGTGGGCGCGAACAAAGAAGACGGCGCCTCGAAGGGCTTCGGCGGGATTGTGACCGACAATACGGCGGCGGACGCCGGCGCCGTGTATGTCTACGCCAGGACCGGTTCGGCCTGGTCGGCGCCGGTCTATGTGAAGGCCTCGAATACCGACGCTGCGGATGCTTTCGGCTCCTCAGTGGCGCTCAGTGCGGACGGCAGCACGCTGGCCGTCGGTGCTACCGGAGAAGGCAGCGTGGCCAAGGGTGTTGGCGGTACACAGACTGACAATGCGGCGGCGGCGGCGGGCGCCGCGTATGTGTTCACGCGCGTAGGTTCAGTCTGGTCTCAGCGCTCCTACGTCAAAGCCTCCAATACCGACGTCGGTGATGCGTTCGGCTATTCAGTTTCGCTCAGCGCGGATGGCAACACGCTGGCCGTGGGCGCCAATGCAGAAGCCAGCGCAGCCAAAGGCATCGGCGGTACTCAGACCGACAATACGGCGACGGCAGCCGGCGCCGCGTACCTCTACTAGGAAATCGTTCAAATGAGGCTTGGGCTTTGGTTGGTTTGGGGTTCGCTCGTGTTGTCCGTGGCCTGCTCAGGCCGAGAGCGACAATTCGGCCATGGCGGCGATGGGGGTCAGGCTGGCGAGTCGAGCGCGGGCGGCGAAGGCGCGACCGGCGGCACGCAGGCGACCCCGGACTCGGGCGGAGACGGTGCCGGTGCCGGTGCCGGTAGCGGCGGCGAGTCCAGCACGGGTGGCAGCAGCACTGCACCGAGCCTCGACGCTCCGTGCGCCGAGGACGACGCGCTCGGCTGCAACGGTGCGGCTCAGAAGGTGCAGCTCGTCTGCAAACAGGGCACGTGGCAGCTCAAAACCGTCTGCGCGGCCGAAGAAAATTGCGCTCAGGCCAGCGGCAACTGCGTCGCCATCCCCAGCGCCTGCAGCGGTCATGAGCCAGGTAGTACGTTCTGTGTCGACAGCAAAATCGAGCGTTGCGACATCGACCTGACCGCGGTCGAGCAGGTCGATGTTTGCGCCGGCAAGTGCGTCCAGCTGCAGTCGGCGGGCCAGTGCGCGCTTGCGACCTGTGGAGACGGCAAGGTCCAGGCCGGCGAAGACTGCGACGACGGCAACACCGACGACACCGACGCCTGCCCGAGCAGCTGCCACGACGCCAAGTGTGGGGACGGCGCGCTGTGGGCGGGTCACGAAACCTGCGACGACGGCAACACCACCGACACCGACGCTTGCACGAGCAAATGCCAACCCGCCAAGTGCGGCGACGGCTTCGTGTTGCCCGGAACCGAGCAGTGCGACGACGGCAACACCACCGACACCGACGGCTGCACGAACGCCTGCAAGGTGGCTACCTGCGGCGACGGCATCGTCCAAACCGACAAAGAGCAGTGCGACGACGGCAACGGCGCCAATGGCGATGCCTGTACGAACGCCTGCCAGACGGCCGTCTGCGGCGACGGCATCACGCATACCGGTACCGAGCAGTGCGACGACGGCAACACCAACGAGACCGACGGCTGCACCAGCGCCTGCAAGTTACCCTCTTGCGGCGACGGCAAACCCCAGCCCGGCGAGGAGTGTGACGACGGCAACGCTGTCGATACCGACGCCTGCACCAACAGCTGCCACGACGCCAAGTGTGGCGACGGCTCGGTCTGGGCCGGCAAAGAAG
>FSUE01000458.1_pt1 | contig 53552 bp, 44 predicted proteins | sample 1637031 | NCBI WGS metagenome assembly FSUE01 (sample SAMEA3914819, study PRJEB12502) | metagenome | biome: forest; material: soil | place: Canada | collected 2010-06-26 | depth 0.3 m | reverse complement strand
GCCTTCGATCGCTCGATCGACGTGCGCATCTCGCGCCTGCGCCACAAGCTCGGCGACGACTCACGCCACCCGGTGCTGCTGAAGACGATCCGCGGTTCCGGCTACATGCTGGCGGCGGGCGACGAACGGTGAGCCAAGCGCGCTTCCCGCGCTCTCGCCTGCTGCTACGAGTCTATCTCTATGGCGTGCTGTTGTTGGCGCTGGCCTTTGGCGCAAGCTTCCTGGTCGGGCGCTACGTGATCACGCCGGCGGTCGAAGTGCCAGCGCGCCCCGCCACGGCGTGGATCGCCTGGCATCTGTTGGACAGCGTCGACGAGCCCGAGCGCCTGCAGCACGAGCTCGCCGATCTGAAGAAGCGCGCGCGGGTCGAGATGACGCTCTTCGAACCAAGTGGTCGAGTGATCGCGACCAACGCCGCGCCGGTTCCAGGTCCGCTGCCACCCGCCGCGCTTGCTCGCCTTCTAGGCCGCGGCTCGGAATTCGGCAGCGGCCAGGGCGCGGTTGCCCTGCGCGATGGCGCGGGCGGTTTGCTGCGCTATGCGCGGGTCAGCTTTCCGGTGCCGGAGGTGCCGCTCGGCAGCGGTATGGCGCAGCTGGCGGCGGCGTTGGCCGTGCTGGCGTTGCTGTCGATCCCGTTGGCGCGCTCGATCACCGCGCCGCTCGAGAAGCTCGGCGCCGTGACGCGCGCGTTCGGCGCCGGCGACCTTTCGGCGCGCAGCGGCCTGCAAAGCGGTGACGAAATCGGCGACTTGGCCCGCGCCTTCGACGACATGGCAGAGCGCGTGATTGATCTGCGCAAGGCCGAAAAGGAGCTATTGGCCAACGTGTCGCACGAGCTGCGCACGCCACTGGCGCGGATTCGCATGGCGCTCGAGCTGGTGCGCGAAGGTGACACCCACAGCGCGGCCCGCTACCTGACCGACATCGAAGAGGATCTGGGCGAGCTCGAGCATTTGCTCGACGACATCACGACCGCCGCCCGGCTCGACATCTCGCGCGGGACCGGCGGCGACCCGCTGCCGCCGTTGCGCCGCCGGCTGCTGAGTGGCCGCGAGCTGGTCGACGCGGCCCGGGCGCGTTTTGCAAAGCGCGCCCCCGAGCGCCGCCTCAGCGCTCACGTCGAAAGCTCGGTGCCCGAGGTCGAGGCCGATCCGAACCTGCTGCGGCGCGTGCTCGACAACCTGCTCGACAACGCCGCCAAATTCTCCGACCCCGACACGGCGATCGACATCGACGCGTTCGCGGCCGACGACGGCGCGCTGGTCATCGACGTGCGCGACCACGGCATCGGCATCAGCCAGGCCGAGCTGGAGCGAATTTTCGAGCCATTTTACCGGACCGACCGCAGCCGGGCGCGCGCCACCGGCGGCGTCGGCCTCGGGCTGGCGCTGGCGCGACGCATCGTCGAGGCGCATGGCGGCAGCATTTCGGCCGAAAGCGCGCTCGAAAAGGGCAGCCGCTTCCGGGTGTTGATCCCGGCCGCGTCCAAGTGACGTGACGGCTTCCGCGCTCGCGCGCTCACCCCTCAATCCCCACCACTCACCCCTCCGGCTGCGAGCCTGCCTGCCAGCCACCCGCCGACCACCAGCTGCAGCGGATGATAGATCATGATCGGCAGCAAAATCACCGCCAGGCTCGGCTGCGAGCCGAAGATCAAGCGTGCCATCGGCACACCCGAAGCGAGCGTCTTCTTCGACCCGCAGAACAACGCCGTGATTCGATCCGGGCGCTGGAAGCCAAACACGCGGCCCAGAGCCCAGGTACTGACCAGCGCGGTCGCCAGCAGCAGCAGCGAAACGACGGCAGAAACCGCTAGCGGCGCCGCACCGCTGCGCCACACGCCGCCCACCACCGAATCGCAAAACGACGTGTAGACCAGCAGCAAAATCGTCAACCGATCCGCGATGTCGATGCCGGCTTTGTGGCGCGCCGCCAACCCGCCCAACAGCGGACGCACGGCCTGACCGATGACCAGCGGCAACACCAACCACAACGTCAAGTCGAGCACGACCGAGCCGAACGGCAACGCCTGTCCGCTCGTGCCGAGCACCACGCTCAGCCACAACGGCGTGAGCACGACGCCGAGCAAGCTCGACAACGTCGCGTTGAAAACGGCCGCCGCGACGTTACCGCGCGCCGCCGCCGTGAGCGCCACCGACGAGGACACCGTGGACGGCAGCGCACACAAGAAGAACAGCCCGGTCCGCAGCTCGGGGCTGACCCGCGCCCCCAGCGCCAGCAGCAACACCAACCCGAGCAGCGGAAACAACACGAACGTCGAGCCCTGCACCAGCAGATGCAGCCGCCACTTGCGCGTGCCAGCCGCCAGCGCCGCGAACGACAGCGTGAGCCCGTGCAAGAAGAAGATCAGCGACACGCCAAACTTGTTGACCAGCTCGGGATGCAAGCTGCCGCCCTTGGCGCCCGCCGCCGGGAACAACCAAGCCAGCGCGACCGCAGCACCCATCCCGACCAAGAACCAATCCAGCCGCCTCCGCTTTGAGGTCATGGCGTCCGGTAGGGACGCCTCGCGATCTTGGGTTTGAGCTTCGTTTTCGCTGCGGTTCGGTGCTCACGTACAGGAGTACGCTCCGCTCCGGTCCTCGCGAAAGCCTCGCTCAAACCCAAGCTTGCGGGGCGGGTGGCTGAAAGGTCGTGACGCGTGAGTTTCAAGCGAGCCGCTCGTAGCGCGAAAATCGCGCGCGATCGAGTAGCGCCGGCGCGGAGGCCCAGTTTCGTTTGGGGCGACGGCGCCCAGCTGGGCGCCGGGACAGGCCTATCTGGCAAGCGTCCAGCTATTCACCACCTGAATGTATTACATCACTAACATGTCTTGGACTGTTATCTCGAATTGACCCAGATTCTGCCCGGCGCGCACGACGCGCCAAACGAAGGAGAATCTGATGAATCAAGTCGCCTCCCCGCCCGACCAAAGCACCTTACCCGTATCGACCCGCAACCAGCCGCGCTCACGGGCACGCTTGGCCGCATTCCTCTCGACGACCGATAGCGTCGTTCCCGCCCTGCTGCGCCTCGCGCTCGGCGGCGTGATCCTCGGCCATGGCCTGCAGAAGGTGTTCGGTTGGTTCGATGGCTACGGCATCCAAGGCACGCTCGGCTTCTTCGCGTCGCTCGGCATGCCCAGCGTGCTGGGTCTGCTGGTGATCGCCTCCGATTTTCTCGGCTCGCTCGCCCTGATCGCTGGCCTGGCGACGCGCTTCTCGGCCGCCGCCGCGTTTGCGGTCATGCTCGGCGCCATGCTGCTGGTGCACCTACCGAACGGATTTTTCATGAACTGGGGCGGCGCAGCGCACGGTGAGGGCTACGAATTTCACCTGCTGGCGATGGCGATCGCGGTGTCGCTGATGGTCTCGGGCGGCGGACGCGCGTCGCTCGACCGCTGGCTTTATCGCGTTCTTTCGCGCACTTGAACGACAAAAGCGGGCCGCGCACAAGCTTTGCTACGCTCGGTCGTGGATGGAGCGGCCGCTGTATTTGGGCATCGACTTGGGGACGACGAACTCGGCGGCGAGCGTCTTCGATCGCGAGCAGCTGACGAGTGTTCGTACCGCGAGCGATCGCCGTGCCGGCGCTGTTCGAGCTGCCGCAAATCAAGGCCACGAGTGAGGCGGCGCGTTTGGCCGGCTTCAGCCGCATCGAGACGATCCAGGGCCAGTCGCCTCCGCGTTGGCTTCGGGCTGGAACGCCGAGGAAGTGCGCGGCCAGTGGCTCGTGTACGACCTAGGCGGCGGAACGTTCGACGCATCGCTGCTCGAGACGCAAGAGGGGCTGTTGCGCGTCGTCGGTCACGACGGCGACAATTTCTTGGGTGGCCGCGATTTCGACCTGGCGGTCGTCGACTGGCTGCTGGAGAAGCTGCGCGCGCAGGGCATCACGCTCGAGCGCGGCAACCCAGCCCATAGTAGCGCGGTCGCCAAGCTCAAGGCGCGCGCCGAAGAAGCCAAAATCGAGCTTTCCCGTGCCGATTCCGCGACACTTTACCTCGAGGACTCTACGCAATCGGCCATGACGTGTTTCGCTTCTTGAGCCAATTCCTCGACAAAACGCACCCATCGCAGAAGCTTTTGAAGAGCAACGCCAAGATCGCGGAGCGGTCCGCCGCGACCCTGTAGGCGGCTACTCCAGCTCGACCAGCAGCTGGCCGGCTGCCGAGACCTGCAGCGGATAGGTTTGCAAGCTGCAATCTCCGTTCAAGGCTTTGCCGCTCTTCAGATCGAACTTGAGCGAGTGCAGCGGGCAGATCAGCGTGTGGCCGCCGAGCAGGCCGTCAGCGAGCGGGCCTTGGCGGTGCGGGCATTCGGCTTGCGTGGCGAAGACGGCGCCATCGCGACCGCGAAAGACCGCGAGGCGCTGGCCAGCGACCACGAAGTTGCGGCCCTCGCCTTCCGGAATGGCGCTCAGCGGACCCAAAGTGACTTGCATGGCGAGCCTCCATTCATTGCACGATCGGCAAGTGTGAAGCGAATTGGTTCGGCGTCGCAGGCGCGGCGGCCTCGAGCCACGGATCGCGGTAGGCGTCGACCGAGCTTTGCAGGGCTTGGTCGAGCTGATCGGCGATGCCCTCGCTGTCGTCGACCACGACGGCGCGGATCTTGTCGACGCCCACGCGCTCGACGAAACCGTACGTGCGCTCGAGGTACTTGGCGTTCTCGCGATAATACTGAATGAAACGGCCGGAGATGCGCAGCACGTCCTCGTGCGTCTCGACCGTACACAGCAGATCGCCCTTGCGCACGTGCGCGCCCGCGGCGCCGCCGATAAAGATTTCCCATTTGCCGCCTTCCACGGCCACGGCGCCGACGTCTTTCACCATAGCTTCCGAGCAGTTACGAGGACAGCCGGCGGTCGCGAGCTTGAGCTTGCCTGGCGTGTCCAAGCCTTGGAAGCGCGCTTCGATCACCTGCGCCAAGCCCATGCTGTCACCCAAGCCGTAGCGGCAATAGTCGGTGCCGATGCAACTCTTGCACGTGCGGTAACGCTTGGCGTAGGCAAACCCGGACGGCATGTCGAGGTCGCGCCACACGTTGGGCAGCTGTTCGCGCGGAATGCCGACCAAGTCGATGCGCTGGCCACCAGTCAGCTTGACCAGCGGCACGTGGTACTTGTCGGCCACGTCGGCGATGCGGCGCAGTTGCGCAGCTGACGTCACGCCGCCCGGGATCTGCGGAATGACGCTGAAGGTGGCGTCCTTCTGAATGTTGGCGTGAACGCGATCATTGATGAAGCGCGCGTCGCGTTCGTCGACGTAGTCGCTCGCCCAAATCGTATTGAGCAAGGAGGCGAGCCCGGGCTTGCTGCCCGGATCTTCGCGACCGTCGGCAAGCGCGGCAAACACCGCCGACACCGAGCGCAGGCCGAGCTCGCGAATCTTCTCGACCAGCTCCGGCTTCGACAGCGCCACGCCCGGCACGTAGTAGTCAGCGGCTGGGTCGTGCTCGGCGGCGCCACCGCAGGCCCACGCCACCACGTCGGAGACGAGGGCTTTGCACGCGCCGCAGCCCATGCCTGCGCGCGTGGCCTCCATCACCGTCTTCAGTGTGCGTTTGCCTGCGGTGACACAGCCGCTGATGGCACCCTTGGTGACACCATTGCAGTTGCAAACCTGCATATCTACTGGCATTTCATCGATCGTGGCTCGACCCTGTGGCGCCCCGATGTCGAACAGCAGGCTCAGCCGCTCCTCCGGTAGCAGCGTGTTGCGATCGAAAGCCTGCGTCAGGTACGGCGCCTTGCTGATGTCACCCAGCAAGATGCTACCGAGCAGGCGACCATTGCGGATGATCAGCTTCTTGTAGGTTCCTTTCTTTGGTTCGGTGAACTGAACGACCTCGTCGCCTTCCTCGGTGGGCTCGGTCGCGCCCATCGAAGCCACCTCGACGCCCATGACTTTCAAGCGCGTCGAGATTTTGGAGCCCAGGTAGGCGGCGCTGGTATCGCGACCGGTGAGATGATCAGCCAACACCTTGGCCTGCTCCCAGATCGGCGCCACCAAGCCGTAGACCTGCCCGCGATGCTGCACGCACTCACCCAGTGCATAAATTCGCGGATCGTCCGGCGACCGCAGTTGATTGTCGACCACGATACCGCGCTCGACCGTGAGGCCTGCGCGCGCCGCCAACTCACTGTTGGCCTTGATGCCGGCTGCGATCACGACCAAGTCGCAGTCGAGCTTTTGACCGTCGCCGAACTCGAGCCCGGTGACCTGGTTGTCGCCGAGCACGCGCCTGGTGTCCTTCTTCAGGTGCACCTGAATGCCGAGGTCCTCGAGCGTCTTCTTGAGGATCAAGCCTGCGGGTCGGTCGAGCTGCTGGCTCATCAGCACGTCGCTGCGCTGAATCACGTGCACGTCGAGCGAGAAGTTTTGCAGGCCGCGCGCGGCTTCCAAGCCCAAAAGCCCGCCGCCAATCACGGCGCCGCTCTTCTTGCCCATCGCGTACGCGGTGATGCGCCGACAGTCGTCGAGGTTGCGGAAGAAAAACACACCCGGCTTTTCGCGCCCGTCTTCGAAGCGCACGCCTTCGATCGGCGGAATGAACGGTAGGCTTCCGGTGGCGATGATCAAAACGTCGTAGCGTTCGAGCACGCCGCCCGCGCCCATCACGGTTTGGGCGTGGCGCATGATTTTGAGCACGGCCACGCCGGCGTGCAGCTTGATGCCGTGCTCGGCGTACCACGACAGCGGATTCAGAAAGATTTCCGACTCGTCGTGCGAGCCGTTCAGCACGTCGGACAGCAAGATGCGGTTGTAGTTGCCGTACGGCTCGTCGCCGAACATCACGATCTCGAAGCGATCTGCCCCGCCGCGCGCCAAAATTTCTTCGACGGCGCGGGCGCCCGCCATGCCGTTGCCGATCACGACCAGCCGAAGCTTCTTCCCGCTTTCGCTGCCTGCGGGGCTCATGGCTACACCTCGACCAGGCCGATATCTATCAGCACCTGCCCGCTAGCGCCCTCCGGCGCGCCGATCAAAAGCTCGAGCTGCGACTCCGGCTCGACGTCTTCCACGATCGCGAGTGGCACGTGCACCGCGCCCTTCGCGCCGATCGGAAAGTAGCGCATCGGCTGCTCATTGCGCATCAAAACCAGGTAAACCAGCTCGTCGATCGAGCTACCGGCGCGCAGGTAGATGAGCTGCGTACGCTTGTCGAACGGGACCGCGTATTTGACGGCCGGCGACAACGGCACCGCCCGATTCAACCCCGCCCCGGTGTAGCCAAATACGCCCTGAATGAACTTCGACGTTTCGAGCGTCATTCCGAATAGTCTGCCGGTCAGGCGTTTCGTCCGGATTTCGCCGGCGCGGCCAAAAGAAGGCATCGACTTAGGACGTCTTGGGGGCTGCCAAACCGCAGCCCAAATTGCAGAAGCTTTCGTTGCGGATTCAGGCAACGGTGCGCGGCTCGAGATTTTTTCACAGGGAGCAGAGTGGAGGACGGGAGGTCCGCGAGGCCGAGAATTTTTGGGTTTCGAGACGTGCGGCATCGAACGACGACTGCACAGTCTCCGCGCCTCGTGTAGCGGTTCGAACAATAAGAACCTCGCGGACCTCCCGTCCTCCATGCTGCTCCCTGTGAAATCTCGGAGGTTCTAGCCACGAGCGCTCGGGATGGCGGTGGCCCGAGGCGTCGAAAGCTCAAGGCACCGCGTCGATGTGCAGGTGGTCGGCGCGCAGGACGCTGGGCGTGGGCGAGAACGCCATCGCGCGCTCGATGACGTTGCGCAGCTCACGCACGTTGCCGGGCCAACTATGGGCCGATAGGACCGCCAGTGTGTCGGGCGCCAACACCGGCGGCTCGCCCTGACGCGTCAGCTCGCGCAAAAAATGGCGCGCCAAGACCGGCACGTCCTCGCGCCGCTCACGCAGCGGCGGCACGTGAATCGGCACGACTTGCAGCCGGTAGTACAGGTCTTCGCGAAACTTTCCGGCGCGCACCAGATCGCCCAGGTTGCGATGCGTGGCGGCCAACACGCGCACGTCGACGCGCAACGGGCGGCGTTCGCCGAGCGGAAACACCTCGCCATTTTCGAGAAAACGCAGCAGCTTTGGCTGAATATCCAGCGGCAGCTCGCCAATTTCGTCCAGAAACAGCGTGCCGCCGGCGGCTGCGCGGATGACGCCCGGGTGATCGGAGCTGGCGCCCGTGAAGGCGCCGCGCCGATAACCGAACAGCTGCCCTTCGAACAAGTCGCGCGGCACGGTCGCGCAGTTGAACGCCACGTACGATTTCCCCGAGCGGTCGGACAAGTCGTGGATGGTCCGCGCGACGACTTCTTTGCCGACGCCTGATTCACCGGTGATGATCACGGTCGCGTTGGAGCCGACCAGGCGCGAAAGCTCGGCCCGCAGCTTGCGCATGACCGGGGACGCCGCCAGAAACCCAGGGATCTCGGGCAGACGCTCGTCGCCAGCGGCGTTGACGCGACGCTCGTCGTAGCCTCGCAACGTCGCGGCCTCGAGCGACAGCGACGCCACCGTACCCAGCACCGACAACAAGGCGCGATCTGCGCGGTTGGCCGCACCGGTAATGCTCAAGCGAAACGTGCGACCCGCACCATCGCCGAGCTCGATCGCCGTCGGCGATGCCGGCGCCGAACCGCCGAGCAGCTCGCGGGGCGCACCCGTCGAATCGAGCTCTTCGAGCCGCACACCGCGCTCGGGGAAAATCAGCTGCACGATCGAGACCAGCTCGCGCAAGATCAACGCCGGCAAGGCGCCGCGCACGCTCAGGCGTTGCAGCGGTACCACCAGTGACTCGACCGACACGCTCGGCCGCTCGCGCTGCTCGGGCTCCTGTGCCCGCTTCATGCGCAAGCGCTCCATGCCCACGCCCATCGACTTCGGCGGTCGCAGGCCGAGCGCCGCCAACGCCACGCGCTCGCGCTCGAGCGCTTCGGGCGCGCCAGGCTCCTGGTAGGCCTCGGACAGCGCCGCCATCAGGTAACGACACATGCCGGCGTCGCACAGGTCGTTGGCCAGCTCGAAGGTCGCGATCGCCGACTCGAGCAGGTGTCGCCCCTCGCTCCAGTGGCCGTTGGCAGCCAGCAGCGTGCCTTCGACGCGCCGCAGGACGGCCGTTACCCACGGCGCCGGAAACGAATCCATCAAGCGCTGCGCGCGGCGCAGCGCCAAGCGCGCTGGACCCTCCTGCCCGGAGATGATGTAGCCGAGCACGCAGTGCGGCATGACATGGCGCAACAGAAACGGCCAACGCTTGGCCTCGGCTTCAGCGCGCTCGAACGCCGCGGTCATCAACTCGGGCTCGCTGGCCAGGCACATCATCTCCATCGCCTCCAGGTAGGCGATGTAGGCGCGACAGATCGGTTTGACGGCCGGCACGTCGCAGTCGCGCAGCCGCGTCAACAGCGCGCCGAAGCCCTCGGTCTTGCCCGACAGGTGCAGCACACGCGACCAGATCGGCACCGCCGAAAGCGCCGGCAGCCCGGTCTCGTCGGACCAGGCTTCGAGCGCGGTCAGCGCCGCCAGCGCTTGCTCGGGCCGCCCGGCACGCAGCTGCGCCTCGGCTTCGGCACGCGCGATCAGAATGTGCTGGATACCGTTGGCGGTCCGCGCGCCCAGCGTCTGACGCGCGCGCCGAACCAGCACCAACACCTGATCGGGATCGGCTAGGTTGTCGAGATCACTCTGCGCTTGATGAGCCAAAGTGCGCGCCGCCAAAATCGGATAGCCGGCTTCGCGCGCTTTCTCGGACAGCGCCTCGAAGCTGCGCGTCGCGGCCGTGGCTTTGCCGGCCATCATCGGTCGAAGTCCCTGAAATTCCTCCAAATGCAGCGCCACCAGCGAGCGCAGACCGAGCCGCGGCACTTCTTCCAGGCGCGTGTAGCCGCGCTCGAGCAGCTCGCGATCACCGACCAGCATGCCCGCCGACAGCGTGGCCAGAATGCCAATCGTCAGCGTCTCTGGATCGATGCCGTCGAGCAGCGCCTCGGCGCGGGCCGCGAACGCATGCACGTAGCCGTGGTCGAACAACGCGGCCAACGGCAACGAACGCACCAGTGCCGCGACCGCAAACACGCGCGCCGCGGTGTGCCGGTCGAGCAGGCCCGCCTCGGCGTCGCTCAACGAAGGCGAGATGGCGACGAGCGCGCTCTTGGCGTCGCCAGTCAACACGACCTCGGCCAGCGCGATCCCGAACGCCGACAAGCCGCGGGCGTTGACGGATAGATTGCGATTCGTCGCCATCAGCTGCACGAGCTCGTTCTGGCCGCGGCGTGCCTCGCCGTTCAGCACGCGCTCCACACCCAGCAACGACGCCGCCAGATCGTCCGGCATCACGCTGCCGGCGTTGACCGACGGCAAGTCCGCGAGCACGGCCGCAACGTCGGTACCGCTGTGAAGCCGCAGCAACTTCTCGAGCTTCTCGCCACGCGGGCGACGCGCTTCGGCCGCGCCCTCCGGTAGCTCCCAGCGGTAGACCGTGTTGGGCGTCACTCCCAGTTGCTTGGCAAACGCCGCCCGGCTGGCGTGACCACGGAGCTCCCGAACCCCAGCTGGCGAGATGGAGGACATCATCGGCCTGGAATACTTCCACGGCTCCCAACCGGATGCACTCCGGATGACATCCAGCCCTCTCGGCTGATCGGGGACGTCAGACGGCTGCCGCGCATGCCTAAGCATAAGTATTTGAAATTATTGTTTCCAATTGCTGTATCCAGCGCGGCACGGCACCTGCACAAGCGGGCGCCATGGTCAGTGTTGCAGAATCAGGCGGCCCGCTCTCCAACGCCTCAGCCGAGAGCCAGGCCAAACCGGCGCCACGCCGCAAAGCGTTGATCGTCCTTCCACTCCTCACCGGGCTGGCCGCCGTCGCCGGCGCGTTCGCCTTCCTGGGCGGAGCCGGTAAAGAGACGACCGACGACGCCCAAATCGAGGGCCATGTCGCTTACGTCGCGCCACACGTGGCCGGGCAAGTCAAGCGCGTGCTGGTCAAAGACAATCAACGCGTCAACGCCGGCGACGTGCTGGTCGAGCTCGATGCTCGCGACTTGGACGTGCGCTTGGCCTCGGCCAAGGCCGACCTCGCAGCCGCCAAAGCGTCGCTGCACTCGAGCGAGACACAGCTGGCGGTCACCAAAAAATCGGTCGACTCGAACCTGGCGGTCGCGCGCGGTGGCATGGCGCAGGCCGCCTCCGTGCAAGGCACCGCGCGCGCCAGCATCGATCAAGCTCATGCCGAGGTCACGGTCGCAGAGTCGAGGCAGAAGCTGGCGCAGATCGACTTTGATCGGACCGCGCAGCTGTTCGGCTCGAACGTCGTCTCCAAGGCAGCCTTCGACGCCGCCAACGCAACGCTGGAGCAAGCCAACGCCAACATCACGCAAGCTCAGGCGCGGCTGAAGAGCGCCGAAGCCAGCCGTCAAAATTCGTCGGGCACGATCGAATCGGCGCGCGGCCGGGTGATCGCCGCCGAGTCCGGCCCGGAGCAAATCGAGGCCGCGCAAGCCGCCGTGGAGCTGGCCTCGGCCAAGCTCAATCAAGCCGAGGCCGCGCTCCAACAAGCCGAGCTGAACGTCTCTTACACGCAGATCAAGGCCGAAGTGGCCGGCGTCGTGTCGCGGCGCTCGGTCGAAGTCGGCCAGATGGCGTCGCCGGAAAAGCCACTTTTGGCGCTGGTTCCGCTCGACGACACCTGGGTCGTCGCCAACTTCAAGGAAGACCAAATCGCGCGCATGAAGCCGGGCCAGCTCGCCGAGATCGAGGTCGACGCGTTCGACGGTCAAAAGTTGCGCGGTCACATCGACAGCCTGGCCGGCGGCACCGGCGCGCGCTTTTCCTTGCTGCCGCCCGACAACGCCTCGGGCAACTTCACCAAGGTCGTACAGCGCGTACCGGTCTTGGTCCGCATCGACGGCGTCGCCGAGCTGGATCTGCGACCGGGCCTGAGCGCCAAAGTCACCGTCGTCACCAAGTAGTCCACAAGTAACCCCCACGAGTGACGAAAGCAGTCATGGAAACCGAGCAGGTCTCTGGCTCCAAAATCGGCATCACCGCGGTGGTGATGACGGCCGCGTTGATGGCGATGATCGACATCACGATCGTCAACGTTGCGTTGAACGACATCCGCGCCAGCTTCGGCACGCCGATCGATCAAATCGGTTGGGTTTCGACCGGCTACATGATGGCCAACATCGTGATCATCCCGATGACCGGTTGGTTCCAGCGCCGCTTCGGCTTCAAGCGCTACTTTGCCGGTTCGATCGCGCTGTTCACGCTCGCCAGCGCGCTGTGCGGCCTGGCCTGGAATCTGCCCTCGCTGGTGCTGTTCCGCGCCCTGCAGGGCTTGGGCGGTGGCGCGATCATCCCGACCGCCCAGAGCATCCTGTTCGCGCGCTACCCGCGCAAAGAGCACGGCATGGCTGCGGCGCTGTTCGGCCTCGGCGCGATCACCGGCCCGTTGTTTGGCCCGACGATCGGCGGCTACCTGATCGACTGGTTTAGCTGGCATTGGATCTTCATGGTCAACGTGCCGCTCGGCTGTATCGCCGCGCTGTTGGCGCTGCGCTTCATCGAAGAGCCGGGCTTCAAGGCGCCGACCGGCGCGGCCGCCAAGATCGACGTGCTCGGGATCGCGCTGTTGGGCGTCGGCATGGCTTCGCTGCAGTACGTGCTCGAAGAAGGCAACCGCGAAGGCTGGATGGACAGCCGCCTTATCGTGTCACTCTCGGCAGTCGCGGCGATCGCGCTGATCAGCTTCATCGTGCACGAGCTGGAGACGCCGCACCCGGTCGTCGATCTGCGGGTGTTCAAGAACCGCTCGTACACCGCCGGCACCGGCCTCAACTTTCTCACCGGCTTCGCGCTGTTCAGCGGCTCGTACATGTTCTCGCTATTCGCCGGCACCGTGATTCACTACAGCGCGCTCGACATCGGCAAGGTGTTTCTGGTCGCCGGCGTGGTTTCGGTGTTCGTGATGCCGCTGATGGGTCGCTTGGCGCCCAAGATGGACGGACGCATCCTACTGACGATCGGCGTGACGGTCGTGGCGCTGAGCCAAGTCGTCGCCTCGCACCTCACGCAGGCGGCCGGCTTCTGGGACATGGTGAAACCGAACATGATCCGCAGCTTCGGCCTCGGCTTCATCTTCATTCCGGTCAGCGTGATGGCGCTCTCCAGCCTGAGCGCTTCACAACGCGGCAACGCAACCGGGCTCTTCAACCTGACGCGCGAGCTCGGCGGTTCGCTCGGCACGGCGCTGATGGGCATGCTGGTCACCAACGACATCAAGCGCTTCAGCTCCTACCTGGGCGAGAACCTGTACGCATCCAATCCGCTCACCCAAGAGCGCATCGCCGCTTTGACCGGCACGCTTGGCAGCCAAACTGTCCAACGCGATTTGGTCGCCGAAAGCGTGCTCAAGCTCCGCGTCACGACGCAAGCCATGGTGCAAAGCTTCGAAAACGGCTTCCGCTGGACCGCCTTGGCGATGTCACTTGGCCTAATACTGATTCTGCTGCTCAAGCATCCACAGAGCGGCGTGGCGGTCGAAGGCGCGCACTGAGCGCCTGGCTTAGGGGGAGGGCGACACCTGCACGCAAACCGCAGCGCCGTCGACCACCAAGCACTCGCACGGGCGCGAGATCGCAGCACACGCGGCGTCGCAGTCGCTATCGCGGCGACAGCCGTTTGCGTAGACACAAGCAAGTTGGGCAGGAATGAACTCGCGCCCGACATGGGCCGGCTCGCACCCGCCGGCGACCAATGCGCAGGCCCCGCCAGGTTCCTGCGTGCAATCGGCGTCGGTGCTACAAGCTGCCTTCAAGCACTGACGAATCGCTCCGCCCTGTTCGAATTCGCCCAAAGTGAGCCCCCGCGGTCCGCAAACGCCGTCCGGGCAGTCGGCGTCGGACGAGCACGTATCGCTTCGGCAGGCGTTTATCGTTTCGCCGCCACCGTTCCCGCAGATGCCTCTGGGGATAGAAGTCGACACTGAATAGCAAGTCCCAGTCGCGCAGCTTCGAGTGCCGTCGCACTCATCGTGTGGGCGATCAGACGAGGGCCCCGTGACGGGTGGATCGGCGTGAATGCAGATGTAGTTTCCACCCGCAACAACCGGTGTACAATTTTCGATGCTGGTAGTCGATTGGGGGCAGTCTGCGTCCGTAGCGCAATCGCTGGCCGCTGGCTGAACGCCGCTCGGGATGATCGGAGTGGCGGCGGGTAACGCCGCACCCCCAGCTGCGACGTCTGCTCCGGCGCCCGCCCCCGCCCCCGCGCCGGCCTCGGGGCCTCCGCCGACCTTGGAGCTGACCGAGCCGGCGCAGCCCAGAGCCAATACGATCCATCCTCCCGCGACCACTCCCGCAAGTCTTGGCATCCTGCCGTCTCATCAACGCATCTTTCGTGCCGACGACTGAAGCAATCACCGCCGTTCGACGGTTGCGAGTTCGACGACGCTTGCCAGGCCCCACGCGACAGCGCCGATCGCGACAGCAACCGTCGGTTTGCTGGGCCAATGTGTGCCAGCTGAGTCCTCGGACCTAGCGAGCCTCGGGCTGCAACCCCTAGCGCCGTTTCACTGCAAAGCTGACGTTCGGATAGCCGGCGTAGGCGGCAGTTTGGAACGCGCTCTTCACGACCAACGCTGGTACCCGGCGATCAATCTGCAGCACGACGACACCGGGGAACGGCTCGCCCGGGTGAAGCTGCCGCCACAACTCGCGCTTGGCCTTCAGTTGATTGAACAGGTCATCCAGTCGAGTCAGGCGCCCGGCAGCGGCGATGGTCGGCGTGCTGGCCGCCGGGATACCGTCGAGCAGAATCTGCTCCGGCGTGACGGCGACCAGCGGTGCGTCGATGGCGGCTTCGACGTTGTGCGCGCTGGGCACGTGCTCGCGCTCGGCGCACTCGGCGTCGGCGCTAAAGCTGCCGAGCAGAAACAAGATCAGGCACAGCAAGCAATCGACGAACGAGACGAGCGGCAACTCGAAGTCGACCTTGCGGCCCGCGCGCCGGGCGCCCCCGCGCAGGCAGCACAGCGGCACGAAGCGCAGCAGCCGGCGCCCCGGAATCGAGATCGGCGAAACGAAGCGACGGGCCAAAACGCTTGCCATAGAAGCTTGGACTCGGCCGACTGACGCGCCTTGGCCAGATTCGTAACCAGCTGTAACCACTACAGTTTCGATCCACGGCCCGGCGCTGGCAAAATAAATTCTGGTTGCGTGTCGATCCGCTCGCCGGTTGTTCGTCGCGCCATTAGAGGTTGCTCGAGACGGTCCACGACGGCCCGCCCGGCACCTCTCCACAGGAGAAAATCAAATGCGCGTAGTCGTACTAGTGAAGGCAAACAAGGATTCTGAGGCCGGCAAGCTCCCGAGCGCCCAGGGGCTCACGAACATGATGAAGTTCAACGAAGAGCTGGTGAAGGCGGGCATCATGCTCGCCGGCGAGGGCTTGAGGGACACCTCGCATGGCAAGCGCATCCGCTTCAACGGCAACCAGCGCACCGTCATCGATGGCCCGTTCACGGAGACCAAGGAGCTCGTGGCAGGCTTTTGGATCTGGCAGGTCAAGTCGATGGACGAGGCCGTGGAGTGGCTGAAGCGCATGCCGCAAGAAGAGGGCGTCGAGTCGAACGACGTGGAAATCCGTCCGGTGTTCGAGGCCGACGACTTCGGCGAAAACCTCACGCCCGAAACCCGCGCCAAAGAAGAAGAGCTGCGCAAGAAGGCGAGCCAGATGAGCAAGAGCGCTTCTTGAGCCGAGGCCCGGAGAAGAGCCCTTTGGCCTTTCAGCTGCCCGCCCGCCAAGCCCGGCTTCTGGCGAGGCTTTCGCGAGGACGGGAGCGGAGCGTACTTTGAGTACGTGAGCACCGGACCGGAGCGAAAACGAGCCGGAGTGGACGGAGTCCAGCTAGCTGGACGGAGTCAACGGAGGCCTACGGCCCGAGCCGGACGCGAGGGAGCGCCGAAGGCGCAGTGAAGCCAGAAGCCGGGATCGGCGGGCGTGTTCGACAGATGGGAGCGCGCGTAAGGGAGAGCCGGTATCTCTTCTCCGGCGGGCGCGTATACTGCGCGGTCGTGGCAAAGCTTAAGACCGCGGGCTTAGGGGTTGTTGGGTTCTTGGGTGTCGGTTGCGCCCCGGCGCTGTCGAGCTTCACGCCGGCGCACGTCGCACCCAAGCACCACGTGCAGGCGGAAGTCGGCTTCGATGTCTCGGTGCCGACGGGTAGCATCAGCGATATCGTCGACGAAGCCCCGGCGCTGGCGCGCGCCGCCCACGACCACGAGCTCACCGAGGACGAGCAACGGCGACTGTTTCGCGCCGGCGGCGCGTTGGCGCTCAATCCGCCGTCACTCGTGTCACACGTCGGTGTGGCGTACACGCCACTCGAGCATTTCGAGGTCAACGGGCGACTCGTGTCGGGCGCCTGGCGGCTCGGCGCGCGCTACCAGGTGCTGCAGCAAGCACTGCAAAGCGTCGACGGCAGCGTCAGCCTCGGCGGCGGGCATTACTCGTACGAGTTTCCGTTGAGCGACCAGGTACCGCTGGTTCGCCTCGAAGATTTCTCGCGCTGGCAGCTCGACGCCGCGTTTTTGGTCGGTCGACACGGCGATTGGTACCGGGTGTGGGGCGGACCACGCCTGCTCTTCTCGTTCTACGGCACGGAGCTGGTGTTCGACCAGCCATCGATCCCCGGCGTCACCGGCGACAAGCTCGTGCTCGCGTCGCTCGACGGAACAGCCACCTATCTGGGTGGCCAGGTGGGTGGTGCACTCGGGTACAAGCACGTGTTCATTGGCTTCGAGCTGACGATGGTGAAGTTTTGGACCAGCGCGAGCCTCAAGCTGTTGCAAAACAAGCACGACCTCGACTTGCAAAGTTTCATCGTGTATCCGGGTCTCGCGTTGATGCTTGAGCTTTAACGCCCTCGTGGACACACTCACGGTTGGAGGTGGCGCATGCCACGGACTCGATCAAACCTTCTTGCGTGGCTTTCGCTCGCGGCTTTTGGCTGGTTTTTGGCTGCGTGCGGCAGCGACCAGCCCGGCGGTCAGAGCGTTGCCAGCGGCGGTAACCTGAGCGGCAGCACGTCCACGGCCGGCAACGCGAGCGCCGGAGACGCAAGCGGCGGTCAAGTCACTGCATCAGGCGGCGCGTCGGCAGGCGCTTCGACGGCAGCTGGCACCAACGGCGCGGGCACGAACAACGCGGGTGGCGGTGGCGCCTCTGCTACTGGCGGCAGCGCCGGAGCCGCTGGGGCCGACGCGCAAGGCATTCCGAGCGACGCAACCGTCGTGATGTTTTACATCGACGGGTTGCAAACCGCGACGGTGCAGACCGGCATCGCCAATGGTGCCACCAACATCAAATTCCTGCTCGACAACGGCGTCACCGCCCAGACCATGTACACGACGAGCCCAGCCACCAAGGCGGCGCTGGCCGACGGCTCGCTACCTTGGGGCGGTGCCACATCGGGCAACGTTGCGGCCCACACCGGCACGCATCTGTTCGAGTCCAACAAAATGGACGACATCTTTTTGGCGGCCAAGGCCGCCGGCATCAAGTCGGTTTACGCGGGCGGCGACGCCAACTATTCGGTGTTCACGACCGCCGACTTTCACTACTCGGGCATGCTGACTGACGCTGAGGTGGTACAGGACGCAATTGACCGTCTGAAGAGCGACCACGTGCGACTGATTCGCCTGCACTTGCAGCGGATTCGCGACTTCTGGGACGGACCGAGCAGCGAGACCACCGCCAGCTCGCCCTACATCCAACACTTGCTCGAGGCCGATGGTTTGCTCGGCACCCTACGCGCGGCCTTGGAGCAGGCAGGCGTCTGGAATCACACCTACGTGATCCTCAGCTCCGACCACGGTATGGGGGCTGAGGGCGGTGGTGAGCACCCACCAAGCGTGCTGTCGTCGTGGAAAAACGTGCTGACCGTCTACGGCCCTGGCATCAAGAAGGGTGCGACCATCCCTTACGCCGAGACCCCTGACGTCGCGCTGCTCGCCGCGCACTTGCTCAAGCTGGCCCCGCTGAAGGGTCACATCGACCCAGCGGTGACACTCACCCACAAGGGAGCTACCGGCACGCTGCTGACGAACGTGTTCGAGGGCGCCCCCGCCGAGCTCGAGCATCCGCGGTACATCGAGAAATACTTGAACACTGGCACCTACACCGGCTCTGCTGACTCGTTTGCAGACTACCGACTAGCGATGCTCAAAAACCTGCAGTAAACGCGGGGTGGGGCGAGGTTGTTACTGACGACTTCAGCGAGGTAGCCAGCTCTCTGCCGCGGTTTTTGCAGTTGTTAGGTAGCAACTTTCTGCCTTCCGAGCCGATTCCCGCGGCCCGGAACTGACTCCTGGTTGCACTAATCATCTGTGGCCCGCAATTGCGAAATCGAGTGCGTGGCGACCAACCCGAGGAGTGACCCGTTGACGGGTGTTTTTACACTGGAAGAGCAGTGAGCTGTGCCCACTCGTTGCGCGTGCGAGTCATGCGTGGTGTGTCCACGTGTGGCGCGCCCCCGCTGCTGCGGGCGCCACACGCGCAACACGCGACGGTTAACAAACAGGTTTCTGCACTGACGCGTAGCCCCAAGCTTTACGAGTCAGTATTTGAAAGCTACATTTTTTTGGACGGGGCAAGCGCTTTGGCTAGCGAGCTTGCGAAACCCCCGATGCCAGTGACCGCTGAAGCACGAGGTCTCTGATGAAGTACCTATTTCCGGTATGCGCCCTGCTCTCCGTTGCCTGCACGGGCATCTTCGACGGTCAGTCTCATAGTGACCAGTCGTCGAGCGATCCGTCATCCAATTCTAACTCTGCAGTTCCTGGTGGCGCCGGCAGCGGTTCAACGAACATGAACACGCCCACCACCACGACGCCCGCCGGCGCGCCGTTCAAGGTGCGCAACACCGAGCCGGAGCTGGTGCCATTCGACATGCGGGTGCGCCGCATCGCCACGGCGATCGGCGTCGACGTCACCCACCCCATGTTTGCGGACATGTACACGAACAGCCTCAAGCTGGGCGACTACGACTACGCCAACGGCGCCCTGCCTGACGGCAGCTGGAACGCCAACCGCATCGCGGCCTGGCTCAACGCGCTCAAGCCGGTCTGCAATTCGGCCGAGATGAAGGCAAAGTACCCCGCCCTGCCCGCCGACCTGCCGGCGCTCATCCGCGCCGCCTGGGGTCACATCCCCTCGGCTGATGACGCGGCGGACTTCCAAAACGCGATCGCGGCTGCCGGCGCTACCCCGGCGGTCAACTACGAGTCCACCTGCATGGCCGTCTTCACCGCGGCGGAGTTCGTTTACCGATGAAACGCGCAATCGTTTTCGGATTGGCCTTGGCCGGCACCAGCTTGATCGCCGCGTGCGAAAGCGTGCCCACGGGTCCGATGGTCGGCAGCGGCACCACGGGTGACTCGGGCGCCACGCCGAACACTCCGACGGGCCCGTCCAAGCCGGGTGAGGTCACGCCGCAGCAAACGTTGCCGGTCGACAACTCGTTCAAACCAACCGCGCAGCAAACGCTCGACTACATGCGCTACCTCGGCCCCTCGCTGCTCGGTCGCGTGCTGACTGACGAAGAGGAAGCCAAGATCACCGCCGGCAGTGCCAGCGCCGTCAAGCCGATCATCGAGGCCTGGGTGACCGAGGCCGGCTTCGTCGAAGCCGTCAAGAGCATGATGGAGATTCGGCTCGGCTCGAACGGCACGCGCGGCAAGACCGACTTCAACCTGGCAGGTTACATCGTTCGCCACGTCGTGAAGAACAACCTGCCGTGGTCGAAGATCCTCACCAGCGACACCTGCTACGACGCGACTGACAAGGCGATTCCGTGCGACACCGGCGCGCCCTACACCGCCGGCGTGCTCACCACGCGCGGTTTTTTGGCCGGTAACGAAGGCCGTTTCAACCTCGGGCGTGCTCGCGCCATGCTGCTCACCTTCATGTGCCGGGACTATCCGGTCGAAGAGGACCTGCAGCCGTACATCGACAAGCCACGCCTCAAGCTGATGTTCCGTGCCTCCAACGCCGAGGAGCAACAGGTCGCAGAGGTGGCCGGCGGGTTCGGTAACGGTCTGGCGTGTTTCTCCTGCCACGGTCAGTTCAGCAACCACGCTCAGCCGTTCGTCAAGTTCGACAAAAGCGGCAGCTACATCGCCACCGCCACTGGCGCTCAGAGCATGACCGGCCAGCTTGGCGAAGCCGACCACGATCTGTTCGCCTCGCACTTCGACAAGCCGGACGAAGCCGCGCTCGAAAAGGCGCAGTGGTTCGGCTCCGACGTCGAAAACCTGGCCGGCGGCGCAGCGGTCATGGCCAAGCACCCCAAGTTCCGCGAGTGCGCAGTTCAACAGCTGCTCGATCTCGGTGTCGGGCTCGACCTGGGCTTCGACACCAAGGTCAAAGGCCTGGCGGTAATGGGCGACTTCCTCGCCGAAATCGCCTCGGCCGTCACGGCCAAGAGCCCCGATCCGACGATTCAGGAGTTGGCGATCGCGACGTACTCGGACGTCCGCGTCATGGCCGCCACGCTCAATGGTTTGAAGCGGTAATCGCGCTGCGGAGATCGATCATGAAGATTAAAGACGAACTTTCTGCAATGCATCCGTCGCAGCGGCGCCGGTTCCTCAAGTTGATGGGCGCAGCCCTGGCGGCGCCGGCCATTCCAGCGGCAATTCGTTACGCGTTCAACGAAATGGCGGGAGGCATCCCGTACGCCAACGCCGCGGTGGCCAGCGAGGGCACGATCTTCCTCGAGTTCAACTACCGCGACCAGGTCGACCTGATGCACATGTTCGTGCCGCCTGGCCTCGCAACCAACGCCGGCCTGAAGCGCGGCGTGAACGGCGAGCAGATCTCGCTGTTCCACCAGATGGACGCGCTCCAAAAGTCGCCGACCACCAACCACTACCTAACGCCTGACTCGCTCGAGCTCATGCCGCACGTCGACAACATCGCGATCGTCGATACCGGCGAGGCGACGATCGGCAACGTGCACGGCCACGAAGGTGGCAACGGCATGCGTTCGCCGGGGCGCCTGATGGACGGTGGGGCCTCCGGCAAGAAGGCCATGTACCTGATCGATGCGCCGGTCGAAGGTGCCAACGGCGCCGGCAGCGAAAAGCTGTACACGACGACCGCCACGCCGGCCACGCTCCACAACTTCTACCAAAAGAGCTTGGACGCCTCGCTCAAGAACGGCTTCACGTTCAAGGGCATCAGTCGCTTCAAGCACTCGGTCTACCACTACGGCGCAGAGCTGCCGGGCGCGGAGCTCGATCGCTACAAGTCGAAGGACAGCCTGTTTAGCGCGTTCCCGGCGGTGGCCGCCGATGCGAGCCTGGTGCCCACCGCGGGCCAGGCAGACTTGCTCGTGAAGATGATGAAGAGCGTCGACACGCGGCTGTTCAAGCGCCGCTACTCGGACAGCGCGGCCGCGAATCACATTGCCCAGCTGGACGAGACCCGGAATCTGCTCCACATCGACAACCCGAAGGTCGTGACGGTGCCGCTGACCACCGATGAAGCCACCTACTGGGGCAAAGACGTGCCGGCCCAGCAGTGCACCGAAGGCGACATCAAGGTCGTCGAATGCAGCACCGACACCAGCCAAGACGCCACCAGCGCCGTCTTCTCCAAGGCGCAAATCTGGGAGCAGTTCGGTTACGCGGCCAAGATCCTCGGCTCGGGCATCACGCGCAGCGCGGCGCTGGAGTTCGATTTCATGGATCTGCACGGTGACGGCGCGCGCCCGCAAAAGGTGCTCGAAGTCCAGGGCCAGCAAGCCTCCAAGCCGCTCGCCCGCATGATCAAATTCATGAAGGACCTCGGCGTCTGGGATCGCACGCTGATCGCCCTGTACACGCTCGACGGCAGCCGCCGCCCGGCCGCCAACTCCTACGGCAACGACGGCAAGGGCACGATGATCCTCGCCGGCGGCATGATCAAGGGCGGCTACTACGGGGACATCAAGGTCACCAAGGACTTGGCCGACGGCCACGAGTACGGCTTCCAGCCGCCAGATCCAACGACCGGCATGCCGATGGGCACCCCGATCACCAGCTGGGGTGACAAGACCAAGCGGACGCCCAGCGCCGACTTGTGGTTGACGGTGATGAAGGCGCTCGGCGTCCCGGACAACATTGCCAAGCAGTTCCCCGACGTGAAGGACGGCAAGGTTCACAGCTACATGCTCAAAGCCTAAAGCCCGCTGGCCGCCGGGCTCGCGACGCCCGCGTTCTCGCAAGAGACGCGGGCGTTTCGTGTTTCAGGGTCCCGCCGCGCGGCTCGGGTCTTGAGCAAGGCGGGCAGCACTTGGGCGGCGAAAGACGAGTTGGTTGTGCCGGTGCAATCCATGAGGTAGGGCTTCAGGTTCGGGGGTTGCCCCGACCAAAGGAGGCTTGGTGGTACGTCATTCGATGTTCGTGGTGGCTCTTTCGCTGGCGGGGACTTTGTTCGCAGCAACTTCATTCGCCGACATTCCCCCGGCCGACGCGTGCCAGGCCGCCGACGTCGGCAAGGCCTGCGACAACGCCACCAAAGACGGCAAGATGGACCAGCCGGGCAAGTGTCAGCCGGCCAAATGCACGCGCGCGACGCCGAGCGGCAGCATGTCGTACGACTGCTACCTGTGCCAAGCCACGGCCGCCGCCAAAGACGACGGCGGCTGCAGCACCTCGGGGCGCAGCAGTGACGCCGCGTATGCGCTCGTGCCGCTCTTGGCGTTGGGCATGCTCTGGCATCGGCGCCGCCGCGGCGGTGCCGCGTAGCCAGGTAAAGCTCGGTGACGGCGCTGGCTGAAACCCTGATTTTGCCGCTCGACCGCGCGCGTGCGGCAATTTTCGCGCGCGCCTCGCGCGTGCGTGTGCTGCGACCACTCGTCCTGAAAAAAGATCGGCGGGTCCCGGCGCTGCTGCTCGGGCACGCGCTGTTGGCGCTGGTGCTGGCGTTGTTCGCGCCGACGTTCTTGCTCGTGGTGGGTCCGCTCACGCTCGGCGTGCCGCACTTGGTCTCCGACGTGCGGCAACTCGTGCTGCGACCTCAGCTGCCAAAGCTGGCTCGCCCGCTGCTGCTGTACGGCTCGCTCGGGCTGCTCGCGGTGCGCGTGCTCGAAGAAGCCGGCGTGCCGGGCATGGCGCGCACCGAGTTGGCGCTGGCCGGCGCGCTGGTGCTCGGCGCGATCGCGCTCGCCGGCGCCGGCGCGCAAGCTTGGCGCGCGCTGGCCGCCGCGGTGGTGACGCTGGGTTTGGTCACTTGCGCGCTGCTTTGGCCGCAAAAATCGCGGGTTCTGCTGGGTCATGGCCACAACTTGTTCGCGCTCGGGCTGTGGGCGGCGCTGTATGCACGCCGCACGCAGAGCACGTGGTTGGTCGTCGGCGTCGTCACCGGGCTGGCAGTGCTGCTGGTCGGCTCACCCCTAGCTTGGGTTTGCTTCCAGCACGGCGTAGAGAGCACCTTCGGGTTGCATGGCTTGGCCGCTGCCGACACCTTGGCACCCGGCGTCCAGAGCGCACCGCTCGCGCTTGGCATCGTGGCAAGCTTTGCGTTCTTACAAGCCGTGCACTACGCCGTTTGGCTGCATGCAATTCCGCAGCAAGCCACGCGCGGTGACGCAACGCTCAGCTTTCGCATGAGCTTTCGCGCACTACTCCGCGACTTGGGGCGGTACGGGTTGGCCGGCGTCGTGGCAGCCACGCTGTTGGTCGCGTTGGCCGGCGCGCTGACGCCGCTGTGGACTAAATCTTTGTACCTCTCACTCTCGTCGTTTCACGGGTACTTGGAGTTGGCGGCGGCGGGGCTGTTCTTCGTGCGTGGGTCGGGGCCGCTCGGTCCCAAGCTCGCCGCGTCCGACGCATGCCGCTAGTTCTTTTGTGGTTTCGCGCGTTCGTTTGGACGCTGCTGCTCGAACAAATCGCGGCCGGCTTCGTGCTTCGAACGTCGCTGACCCGAGGCCGCCGCCTGAGCGTGATCGCCGTCGCCAATCTGGCGTCGCATCCGGCGGTGTGGTTCGTGTTCCCCGAGCTGGGTGCGGGCTGGGGTTGGCCGCACGTGGGCACGCTGTTGCTGAGCGAAGCGTGGGCGTTCGGCGTCGAGGTTTGGATCTATTGGCTGTTTTTGGGCTCGGCCCGCTGGAAGCTGGCGGTGGCAGCGTCGCTGGTCGCCAATGGTCTGTCGTTCGCAGCCGGCTACCTGCTGCGGCCGTTGGGCTGGGTCTAACCCGCCCGAACCCCCGGCTATCCCGGGCCGCGGCTACTACACCCGCCCACCTGTCTCGCACCATTTTTGGGGTGCGCGCCTGCTGATGGCCTACGCGGGCCACTGCAAGACATAGGACTTACTTTGGGAGCCAAGCCATGACTCAGCCGTTGGCGAAAGCCAGGCTCATTACGTTGTTTCTGATCGGGGCCGCAACGGCAGCGGCAGCATGTAGCAGCGGCAGCGACGCGCTGTTCTCCGACGACGGTCTGAGCGGCAGCGCCGCGACGGATGCCACGGCTGGCAGCAGCGGCAAGGCGAGCAGCGCGGGCGGCACCAGCAGCCAAGGCGCGAGCTCGGCCGACGGCGGCAGTGCGCCGGGCGACGGCGGCAAGTCGGATGGCGGCAGCAACGCTCAGGCGGGCAGCGCCGCGGGCGGCGGAGTCGCAGGAACCAGCGGCAGCAGCGCGGGCACCAGCAGTGGCGGCTCGGCCACGACCGGGGGCGCCGCTGGCTCGGGCACGCAAGGCGGTATGGCCGGCGCGAGCGGCAGCGCCGGCACGGCTGGCAGCGCCGGGATGGCTGGCAGCGGCGGCGCACCGCCCGTCGTCATCAATGGCAACGGCAATTGCTCGGAAGCGCAAACCTGCGACCTGAGCTGCGTGCCGCAATTCCCGGTCAGTCCGCCCAAAACGTGCACCAACATGTGCACCGGCACCAGCGACTGCACCGCGCAGTGCACCGGAGAAAAGTGCAACCTCGGCTGCACCGCATCCGCGCATTGCCACGAGACGTGCGCCGCCGGCGGCGACTGCACGGTGACCTGCAGCAACAACAGCACCTGCACCCAAGACTGCACGGGCGCCGATTGCGAGCAGAGTTGCAACGGCATGGCCAAGTGCAAAACCAGTTGCGCTTCCGGCGAATGCCAGAGCCATTGCGCGGGCAACGCCAATTGCGATTCGACGTGCGCCGGTGGCAACTGCGTGTACACATGCGGCGGCCAGTCGACTTGCAATAGCGACTGCGCGGGTGGCGGCTGCGACATGACCTGCACGGAGGGCGCGAACTGCGCTTTCACTTGCCCGGGTGGCAACTGTACCTTCCACTGCAACGGCGGCGACAATTGCACGACCAGCTGCGGCAACCACAACAACTGCAAAGGCGGCGGCTAACGCGAAGTGCGGATCGGGGCTAGCTCCCACGCCGCACCGATGATTTCGCCGTCCAGCCGATTGGGGCCGCTGTCAGCGGCGACGCTGCCGTCGGCTTCGTCGAGGTGCCAGAGCGCGATGGTTTGCGCGTCGACGCTCAAGTGCGGCTCAGGCACGAAATCGGCCGGGTAGCGGTTGCTCGACGAGAGCCGAACGTCGGCAATCGAGCCGTCGATCGGCGGCCAGTACAGCGTGCCCTCGGCGGCGCTGAAGCCGCGTTCATGGCGCGCCGTCGCGCCGAGGTAGAGGGTGCTCTCGGGATTGGCGACAGACTCGTTCGAGTCCATCTTGCTGGCGAGGGTGCCGTCGACGTACAGCCGGAACGCGCCGCCACCGTACGACGCAGCGATGTGATGCCAATTGTCGGCGCTTGGTAGCGCTGGCGCGACGGCGGTTAGCCACAAGCCTTCGCGCACGAAAGCCCAGCTTCCAAGCACGTGCGATGGCACCGCGTCGAGACTCGGCAGCTCGAGCTGAGACACGGGCTCGGGCGTGCCAAACGTGAGCTGGATATCCCCGACCCCAGCGATCCAGCGATTGAGCACGCCGTGCCCGCCGCCATTGTAGTTTCTAACCAGCACCCAGGCTTCGACGGCGAAATCTTGCGGTAGATCCAGCAACGTGGAGCTCGGGATCTCGACGCGATCGTAGGCACCCTTGAACGACAGCGCCCAGGCGTGACCCGAGCAAGGCTCACCGTCGACGCAAACCGGCGGATCGGGCGGATCCGGTGGGTCGGCGGACTTGACCGGCCCCGGCGGCAGCAGATGCACCGCGACGTCGTTTTCGCACGCCAGCGCCGCGAACAACAGGACCAAACCGAGCGCGGACCAGCCGCGCGCGACGCGCGACGCAACCGTCACTTCGGGCTTTCCAACCGACCTTTGACGCGCGCCAATGCCGCCTTGGCGTCGGGCGCGAGCTGCGAATCCGGGTAGCGCGTGACCAGCGCATCGAAGGCCGCAACGGCCCCGCGCAGATCACCCTTTTGCTCACTGGCCAGACCGCCGCGCAAGAGCTTGGCTTCGGCCGCTAGCGTATCCGGACGGCGCTTGACCAGATTGCGCTGCGAGCTTTGCTTCGCCGGCAGCTCGTCGACGGCAATGTCCGCGGGCGCGACTGCGGTGACGGGCTTGGTCGGCTCGGTGCCGCTCACCCAAGACTGCGAAGCCGTGAGCCGGCTCTGCCCGCCCGGATACTGCACCAACACTTCGCCTTCTTCGACGTGGACGACGGTCTTGGGGCCGACGTCGGTTGGCTCGACGCTGACGCTGAAGATGGTGCCCACGTCGACGACTCGCGCCGCCGCGGTGACGACCGAGAACGTGCGCCCTGGTTGGTGCGGGATCACGCAGCGCACGCGCCCGTGCTCCAAGCGCAGCGCCGAAGACGCGCTGGCCGCGCCGAGCTCGCCCAGCGAAACCTTGGTGTTCTCCAGCAGGTCGATCTCCATGCCGGCGTTGGTCTTGATGCGCGCTTCGGCGCCTTGCGAAGTCTCGAGCGTGCCCTCGGGACTGAGTCGGGTCGGCGCCCCGACGCTCAATCCGCTCGATTTAGCGCCCTGAACGCCGGTCACGCTGCCGCGCAGCGCCACGACCTCGATGCCCGCTCCAGCGCTGGGCACGGCTGGTCGCCACAGCCGAGCGCCGCCCCAAGCCGCCAGCGCAAAGCCTGCGGCTAGCGCCAGCGCCGCCGCGATGCGCGCCCGCGACCCGAAGCGTTCTTCGGGTGCCAACGACACCTCTACCATCCGCGACACGATTTTCTCGCGATCGACCTGCAAGCGCCGCGACGCCAGATCGTCTTCGGGCTCGGTGAGCGGTGCCAGCAGCTCGGCTAGCTTGGGATCGGTGATCATGGCTCCCCCCGGACGCCGCGCACGGCGGCGCGCCGCAGCAGCTCTTGATGACCCCGCGACAGACGGCGCTGAGCCGCCGCCACGGTCACGCCCATGATCGACGCGACCTCGGCCAAGCCGTGGCCGAGCACGTCGTGCAGGAGCAGGGTCTGAGCTTGATCAGCGTTCATGCGCGATAGGGTTTCTTGAAGCCACTCGAGTTTTTGGCGAGCCTCGAGCTTGCGCTCCAAGCTTGGCGCGGCCACGCGCTCGACGCGTGACGGTCCGCTGCTTTCGCGTTCGAACAGCCGCCGTTCACGGGTCCTGCCTCGCAGCGCGTCGAGCGCCACGTGAGCGGCGATCGAGCCCGCCCAGGCTGAAAGACTCACGACTTGCACGCGCCGCTCGCCGGTCAGCGTACGTACGATGCGTTCGAACGAGACTTGCACCAAGTCTTCGTAGTCGCCCGAGCTGTCGCGCAGGATTTTTTGGAGCGTGCGCGCCACGACTGGGGACAACAGATCGTAGAGCGCAGCGTGGGCCCAACGCTCGCCCGCGACCACACCTGCCAACACCGCCTCTTGTGTAGGAGGTGTAGGTTCGGTGGTGTGCGAGGCGCGCAGAGCGGCTAGCTCGGACTTGGGTGCACCCACGATCACATCCTAACATGGCCAATTACCTCCAAGTCGCGCCAACCCGCCATGGCCAGACAATTTGTTTGCTGTCCGCCTCTGTCTCGTTAGGTTCGGGGGCCCAGCGCCAAACCGCGCGTTCGGTTAGGTTGCGCGTTGCTAGTCGCCGGCGGAGAAACGCAGGCCGGTGGAGAAGGCGTAGCCCGCTGTCTCGTTGGGTTTGGGGCCCCAGCCCAAACCGCGCATTCGGTTAGGTTGCGTGAGTTGCTACTCGCCGCCGGAAAAGCGTAGCCCGGTGGAGAAGGCGTAGCCCACGGCGGGGGCGCGGCCTGCATCATCGTGGCCGACCGTGACCGCAACCGAGGGCCGGAGCGCGGTGGCTTCGGCGCCGGCAACCCACGCCAGGCGGCTCACCAGCTTGAGCGCCAAATTCACGCTCAGCCGCCCACCCAAGCGGTTTTGCGCCGCGTCATCCGGCGTCGATTTCAGCGGGTCGGTCGCCGACATCAGCAGGCGCTCGAACACGAATTCACCGGTAAGCTCGGCGCTAATCGGAGTCGTTCGTCCGCCAAGCCGTGCGCCCAAGCCGCACGCTGCCGACCACCACGTGAGCGCTAGAGCTCCGGGGCGCTCGGCGTAGCGCAATGAGAGGAGCCCGAGCACGCCCGGCGCCCCCGGCAACGCCACGTAGCCGCGACCAAGCCCGCCCAAGCGGTACGCTCCGTGATCGAGACCGGGACCCGCAAAAAGCGCCAGATCCACGTTCCAAGCCAGCGGCTCGGGCGGTGTCGACGCCACGCTCGGCGCCGGCAGCGGGCGCGGGCGTGGGCGCGGCGTCGGTGTGCCAGCACCATCGCGCGCAGCCACGAACGCCGCAATCACGGCACCGACCGAGGCCCAGCGGCTCTTCGGATTGTCCCGCTCCGAGAACGCCATCACGCGCGTCTCGATCAGCGCGCCACTCGCGCTGCGATCGTGAAACTCGATCGTGAGCTCGGGCAGGTTGGCGTCCTCGGTCCGAATCAGCGCGTACCAAGCCACTACGGTCGCGGGCAGAAGCTCAGCTGCGGACGGACAGCGCCCTTCGCCGATCGCTTCTTCGCAGCTCTGCGTGACGGCTCGAACGGCCGCCACCTCCGCGGGAGGCTCGATCGCAATCGCGACGCTCAGCATTCGCCGGGCAGCTTACGCGACGAGCCGCGCCGGTTGCACCCAGCGAAAGCATCGCCGAGCGCCCGACGATTTCCTGTCTGCTCGCAACGGGGTCGGACGACTTCGAGCCAAGGCCAGGGAATTCAGCATGTTTGTCTCGCTCCGTCCCGCACGCGCATCGCTCTATGCCCTGCTCTGCTCGGGCCTGCCCGCGCTGGCAGGCTGCACCGGCAGCTTGACCGGTACGCCCGGCGGCGGGCAGCAGCAGCCTGGTACGGCCGGCAGCGCCGCCAGCGCTGGCGCCAGCAGCGGCGGCGGCCCGGCCGTCGTAACCCCGGCGACCGCCCCGTTCGCCCCGTCCACGCCGGCGCTGCCTCGGCTGACCACGGCCCAATACCTGAACGTGATCCGCGACTTGTTCGGCCCGACGATTCAAGTCCCCGAGCTCGAGCCCGACCAACGCCCGTACTCGTTTTCGATCATCGGCGCCTCGACCACCACGGTGTCGGAGCACGGCGTCGATCTCTACAGCCAAGCGGCGTTCGGCATTTCCAAGGCCGTATTCGCCGACATGACGCTGCGCCAAACCGTCGTCGGCTGCGCTCCGGCCACGCCGCTCGACGACGTCTGCCTCGTGCAATTCATCAACCAGTTCGGCTTGCGCGCCTGGCGCCGTCCGGTGAGCGCGGACGAGCTGACGCGCTACCAAGCGCTGGCCGGCACGATTGGCCGCAGCGATCCGTGGGTCGCGTTGCAGTTCGTTACGGCGGCCATTTTGCAGTCGCCCAGCTTCCTTTACCGCGTCGAGCTGGGTGAAGCCGACGCAGCCAAGCCCGGCTGGCTCCACTACACCGGCTACGAAATGGCTTCGCGGCTGTCGTTCCTGTTACGCAACAGCTTCCCCGACACCGAGCTCTTCGCCGCCGCGTCGCGCGGAGAGCTGGTCAACAAAGACGGCGTGTTGGCCCAAGCCACCCGCCTACTCAACGACACCGGCCCGACCGAGACGATGATGAGCGCGCTTTACTCGGAGTATTTGGACCTACCGCTGCTCGACACCGTCAAGTTCCCCGATACGATGGACCCGAACCACACGCTCGGCGCGTCGATGCGCAGCGAGGTGCTCGAAATCGTCAATCGCATCGCGCTGCGCGAGTCCGGCGACATGCGCACGCTGTTCAACACGCAAAACGTCGCAGTCAATCAGGACTTGGCCGGGCTGTACGGTCTTCCGCCCAGCGCTTCGCTGGCGCTGGTTCCGGCGCAGTTGCCCGCCGCTGGTCCGCGCGCTGGCATCCTCACGACCGGCGCGCTGTTGACGCTGAACAATCGCCCCAACCGCACGTCGCCCACGATTCGCGGCTTGTTCATCCGCCAGCGCTTGCTGTGCGGCACGGTGCCGCCACCGCCGCCCGGCATCCCGCCGATCATGGAAACCGACGCCGGGCCGCCCAAGACGATCCGCGAAAAGCTCGAGCAACACCGCAGCAACCCCACCTGCGCCGCCTGCCACCAGTTCATGGATCCGATCGGCCTGGGCATGGAAGATTTCGATCAATACGGCCGCTTCCGCAGCACTTACGACACCGGGCAAGTCGTCGATTCCGGTGGCGACGTCGACGGCACGACGTTCACCGGCGCCAAGCAGCTCGGCCAGCTATTGTCGCAAGATCCGCGCGTGACAGCGTGCCTGGTCAAGCAGCTCTACCGCTATGGCTCGGCGCGGCTGGAGGCAGACAGCGAAGCTGCCACGCTCGAGGGCCTCGACACCGCCTTCGCCACGAAAGGCTACCAAATTCGGCCGCTATTGCTCGAGCTCGTCAGTAGTGACGGCTTTCGTTTCACGGTGGAGGGCGCCAAATGATCTCTCGTCGTCGCATGCTGCGCGGCATGCTGCGCGGCTCCGCCGTCGCGCTTGGCCTGCCGTTGTTCGAGGCGATGTTGAACCAGAACGGCACGGCGCTGGCCGCAGGCACCGGACTGCCGGTGCGTTACGGCCTGTTCTTCTGGGGCAACGGCCTGCCGTGGACGTACCGCCACCGCGGCAGCACCGACACCATCTCGCCCGGCATCGAGCATCCGCTCGACGACACGTTGACGGACCTGTACACGCCAACCACGCAGGGCAAGGGCTTCGCGATCACCGAGACGCTCAAGCCGCTCGAGCGACATCTGGCAAACATCAACGTGGTCAGCGGGCTCGAACCCAAGACGGCGATCCCGGCCACGCCCGTCGGCCAGTCCGACGGCCACATGCGCGGCATTTCGGTAGCGCTGACGGCGGATCAAATTCGCCCCGCTGGCTTCGACCATGACCCGCACATTTTCGCGGTCAATCGCGCAACGCTCGACCAATACATCGCCAAGCACGCGCAATTCTACACCGACGGCGCGCCGCAATACCGATCGCTCGAGCTGGGTATGAGCAGCGCCGTCTTGCACGATTTCGGCACGTGGAACTCGGTTTCACACAACGGCCCCAATTCGATCAACCCACCGCTGCGCGATCCCCAAAAGCTGTTCAATCAGCTATTTGCCGTCAAGCCCGACCTGACCGAGATCGCCCACCGCACCAGCGTGCTCGACGTGGTCGCCGCAGACACCAAGCAGCTCAGCCAACGCTTGGGCAAACGCGACCGCGAGCGCCTCGACGAGCACCTGTCGCACATCAACGAAATCGAGCGACGCTTGAACGTCACGCGCGCGGCGTGCGTCAGCCCCGCCGACCCGACCAACACCTTCGCGGGCGAGCCGGCCGTGCTCGACAAGCTCGACGTGATGGCCGACATTTTGGTCGCCGCGTTGCGCTGTGACATCTCGCGCGTGTTCACGATCGCGTTCACGACCGGCGCATCGTTGCTGCAAATGAACGGCAAGGGTGAGATCAACGGCACCGGCGCCCACCAATTGCACGACGCCTGCCACGGCGGCGAGCGTGACGTCATCACCGCCTTCACCAAGCTGAACTTTACGGCTTACGCCAAGTTGTTGGACAAGCTGACCGCCGATAAAGACGTGAACGGGCAGACCCTGCTCGACAGCTCGCTGATCCTGGGCACGAGCGAGTACGGCGAAGGCTTTACCCACAGCAACAAAGAGCATCCGTTCATTTTCGCCGGCAAGGCTGGCGGTAAGATCGAGACCGGCTGGCATGTCCGAGAAGAGGGCGGAAATATGGCGCGCGCTCACCTGACCGTGCTGCGCGCGCTCGGTATCGACGCGCCCAGCTACGGCTTCAACGGTGGCGAAACGTCAGCCGCGCTGCCGTTTTTGCTGTCATGACATCGGTGATGTCGCGGCGCCGGGTCCTACTCACATGAATCAACCATGAACCATCGCGCTGCACCGACCTTGATTGCCCTGGCCGCGCTTTGGCTTGGCGCGTGCTCCGACGCCAGCTCGACGCCTGACACGTCGACCAGCGCCGGCGCAGCCAGCGCCGGTACAGCGACCAGCGCCGGCACGGGCGGCGCGATCGTGGTGACTGGCGGCAGCGGCGGAGCTGGCGGAACGGTAGCGAACGCCGGCGGCGGCGGCGGCGGCGCGGCAGAAAGCCCAACCAGCGGCGGCGGTGGAGTAGCCAGCGGCGCGGCGGGCCAAGCCGGCGCGGGCGGCAGCGGCGGCACCCCGGTCGACCCCGGGCCCGTGAAGCACCACGTGATGGCCATCGAGTACCCTGGCAAGTTGGTCGAAATCTCGGCCGACGGCCAAAAGCTGTGGGAGCACCAGACCCCCAGCCTGACCGTGATGTTCAACGTGCTCGCCAACGGCCACGTCTTTTACCCGCACGGCGGCGACAAGCGCGGCGCCGAAGAGGTCGATCGCGATCACAAGGTGGTATGGAGCTACGACAGCCCAGCCGGTGAGCTGCTCGGTGGCGAGCGGCTGGCGAACGGCAACAGCTTGCTCGGCGAAGGCGGGCCGCCCAAGGCGCTTGAGCTCGATCCGGCCAAAGCTGTCGTGCGCAGCATCGCCGTCACCACGACCGAAACCGTCGCGCACGGCCAAATCCGCCACATCCACCGGCTAGCCAACGGCAACGTGCTGCTCGCGCTCGAGAGCGAAGGCGTGGCGCGCGAGCTCGACGCTACCGGCAAGACGGTGTGGGAATACAAGGGCGTGCAGCGCATTCACGAAGCGATTCGTTTGGCCAACGGCAACACGCTGATCGGCGGCGGTGACTCGAAGCGCGTGGTCGAGGTCACCAGCGCCGGCGAAGTTGCCTGGGAATTTAGCGACAAAGACGCGCCCGAGTTAGGACTCGCGTTCGTTGCCAGCGTGCAGGTGCTGAAGAACGGCGATCTCTTAGTCGCCAACTGGCTCGGCGCCGGCGGCGGCACCGGCGTGCACGCATTCCAGGTCACGCGCGACAAAAAGGTGGTCTGGAAGCTGGACGACCACCAAATGCTCAAATCAGCCACGACCGTGACCGCGCTCGACGACTAGCGCTTCGGGTCTCAGGCTTGCCCAAGCTCGTTTTCGATTCCCTGATTTTACAGGGAGGTCGGGAGATCGGGAGTCGTGCGAGGGGGCAAGAACGCAATTTTTGTTTTGCCGAGCCAAAACAAAAATTATTTCCTCCGAGCGAGACACGAGAAGAACGGCGGGAATGGTCCTGCCGGTCTGGCAGGCGGCAGCGCGAAAATCTGGGCTCGCACGACTCCCGATCTCCCGATCTCCCTGTGAAAAAATCTCGAGCGGACGAACGTGGCCGAGAGCCGCCACGGTAGTTTCTGCGAATCAGGCTGCGTCTTGGCAGCCCTACGCCAAGGCTACGACGCGACCGAAGCCAGCTCGGCTTGGCCCTGAAAGCCGCGCGCTGGCATGCCGAATAGGTAGCCCTGCAGCAAGTCCGCTCCGATGCTGGCCAGGGTGTCACGCTCGTGTTCGGTCTCGACGCCTTCACACACCACGCGCATACCCAGCTCGTGCGTGCACAAGGCGATCATCGATTTGACCAGCCCGGCCTTGGCGGCCGAGCTGTCGACGTCACGAATCAGCGAGATATCGAGCTTTACGATGTCAGGGCCCAGCTGCCGAAAGCTCGAGAGCCCGCCGTGGCTGGCGCCCAAATCATCGACCGCGATGCCGTAACCCAGCTCGCGCAATTTGGCGATGCGGGCCGGCAAATGGTCGACGCGGTACAGCGCGGCGCGCTCGCTGAGCTCGAGCACCACACGCTCGGCGATGCGCGATAGCGGGGAATGCAGCGCGTACAAATGGTCGGTCGTCAAATCGAGAGCGTGCAGGTTCACGCACAGGAACGCGGCGGCTGGAGCGCTCCGCGCGGCCTCGGCGACTGCGTCGCGCACACGCTGCCCCAACTCTTGGACGCGGCCGAGGCGTTCGGCAGCGTCCAACAGCTTACCTGGCGTCGAAAGATCGGCGTCGCTGGAACGGACCAGCGCTTCGTAGCCGAAGACCTGCTGTGACGGCCACGTCACGATCGGCTGGTAGGCGACCCATAGCTTCTCGAGCGCGCCCTCGAAGCGACTGCCGAGATCTTCCAAGTCTTCGATCAGCCAGCCGCCGGCCTCGCACACTTCGAGCGCCTTGCGCTTCAACAGCGCGAGGCGATGGTGAGCAGCGGCGTCTTTCACGATCGCGACCAGCCGCTCGGCTTCGACCGGTTTGGCCAAGTAGCGGAAGCCGCCCTGCTCCATCGCCTCGATCGCGGTCGAAAGCGAAGGATTGCCGGTCAGGAAGATCATCGGCACGTCGAGATCGAGCTGGCGCACTTCGCGCAGCAGCCGCATGCCATCCATGCCCGGCATGATCAGATCGGAGACGATCGTGTCGAAGCGCCGACCGGCGCGCAGCATGCTCAAGGCCTCGATTCCGCTAGCAGCGGTCGTCACCACCAAGCCGGCCCGGCTGAGCATGCGCTCGACGAGCTTGCGGAGCGGCTCTTCATCGTCAACGACCAGCACCTCAGTGTCGCGAGTGGCCATCGCACACCTCCTGGCCGCAACTCGTTGTCGAAGAGCGCGGCCTTTAGCTAGGCATACGCCCCGCCAGCGCACGTGTCCAGCCGCTGGCGGGGTCCACCGTCAGGTCACGGTTTCGGGAACTTCGGAAAATCACGCAGGTAGTGGCAGGTGTAGCCGCCCGGATTCTTCTCCAGGTAATGCTGGTGGTAATCCTCGGCCAACGTGAACGGGCCAGCGTCGGTGATTTCGGTCACGAGCGGGCGGGGCCATTTGCCACTGGCGTTGACGCGATTCTTCACGCGCTCGGCAGCCGCGTGCTGCTCGAGCGAGGTGGCGAAGATCGCCGAACGATACTGGGAACCTTCGTCGTTACCTTGACGGTCTTTGGTCGTCGGATCGTGCATGCGGAAGAACCAATTTTCGAGCAGGTCCTCGTACGTCAGCTTCTTCGGGTCGAAGACGATGCGCACGGCCTCGGCGTTGCCGGTCGCGCCGCCGTGCACGTCTTCGTATTTTACGCCGGCTTTGCCGCCGGTGTAGCCGACCTCGGTCGAGATGACGCCGGGGATCTTACGAATCAGCTCTTCCATGCCCCAAAAGCAGCCGCCCGCGAGGATCGCCGTGTCGAGCGTCGGCGTGCAGCCGGGCGCTTCACCCGGCGCCGGGCGCGCGCAGGCGTTGTCGGTAGACGCGGCCGGCGCGGTCTTCGGCACGTCGACGCCGAACAGCGGCAGGTAATCGGCGTAGCCGGACTCGGCCAGCTTGGCGACCGGGATGAAGCGCAGAGACGCCGAGTTGATGCAGTAACGCAGCCCGGTCGGGCGCGGGCCATCTTCGAAGACGTGACCCAAGTGCGAGTCGCCGTCCTTCGAGCGCACTTCGACGCGGCGCATGCCGAACGAGACGTCGCTGTGATCGACGACGCGCGCGGGCTCGACCGGCCGCGTGAAGCTCGGCCAGCCGGTGCCGGACTCGAACTTGTCGCGCGAGCTGAACAGCGGCTCACCGCTGGCCACGTCGACGTACAAGCCCTCGTCGTGATTGTCCCAGTAGCGGTTGTTGAACGGAGGCTCGGTGGCCTCGCGTTGGGTGACCTCGTACTCCAGCGGGCTCAGCTTCTGACGGAGCTCCGCATCCGTTGGCTTCTTGTACATTTTGGTTCCGTATACTTTCGGGGCGCCCGCCTGCGCTTGGCTCTCTACGTTGACCTTGCCAGTTTCGCTACCTACCTTGCGCTCACAACCGAGCGCAAACAGCGCCCCAGCCATCAAAGCTAGGGTGATGAGCCAGAGAAACGCGGAAAATCGGGCGGCCATGCCCCTGTGTACGGGCGCTCCGCCCGCGGAGTTACACCGCAATTCCAAGCTGACTGAACAGCCTTCCTGCTGCCAAATCGCAGCCAAAATCGCAGAAACTTCCGTGTCGGCCCTGCGCAACTCCAGGGCGGCTCGAGATTTTTTCACAGGGAGTATGGGAGGACGGGAGGTCCGCGAGGCGAGAATTTTTTGGTTTCGAGCCGTTAGGCGTCGAACGAAGACTGCGCAGTCGCACGGTGACATCGCCAGTCTCGAACAACAAAAAACCTCGCGGACCTCCCGTACTCCCGTACTCCCTGTAAAATCCGGAAATCGGATCGAGCGCGGGGTAAGCACGGGACTGCCGTACGGATCCGTTACTCGGCTTCGCCGGAGAGGCCGAGGTAGAATTGGCGGCCGAGCGCGGGGCGGGTGTCGGTGACTTCGAGCGGGTGACGGCGGGCGTCGGTCAGGTTGAGCGCGCCGACGAACAGGTTGAGCGCCGGGAACAGGGCGTAGGCGACGCGGGCGTCGAACAGGGCAAAGTTGGGGCTTCGGCGCACCGCGTCGTCGATGCGACCGGCGAACGCGCTCGATACGATGCGGTAACGCAGCGTCGCGCTCAGCTTTTCGAGCTCGAACAGCGACGCCAGCGTGACGGTGTGAGCCGGGCGATTCGGCAGCGCGTCGCCGGTGTCGTCGTCTTTGGTCCACAGGTAGGCGTAGGCGGCCTCGAACGATAGCGGCGCGAGCGCTTGCAGGCGCACGCTGGCGTCGCCGCCGGCGGTGTGGGCGCGCTCCACGTTGCGGTACACGTAGTCGATCACGCCGGCGATCCGCTGTTCAGGCGCGAAATCGATGCTGATCAGGTCTTTGATCGTGTTGGCGAAGCCGCCCGCGCGCAGCCGCCAGCGCGACGAGCGCGCCGTCACGTCCCCGGTGACGCCCCACGACGATTCGGGTCGCAGCGCGCTGTTGCCGAGAATGCGGTAGCCGAGCGCCGAGTGATCGAACTGAAAGCCGAACTCTTTGGCGGTCGGGGCGCGAAAACCACGACCGAGCGCGACGCGCGCGCTGAGCGCGTCCGAAAATCGATACGCGGTCGCCAGCCGCGGTGCCGCCACCATGCCGTAGCGGTCGTGCAGCTCGGCACGACCGCCGGGCATCAGCGTCCAACGCTCGGTCACCTTCCAACCGAGCTGCGCGTACAGCGCCCCGGTCGACAACAGGCGCGGTTGGATCTCGGTGACGTGCTGTTCGGTCAAGTCGGGCAAGACGCGCGTCAGCTCTTGCGAGAAGTGCTCGGCGTCGTTGCGCACACCGACGACCCACGTCCGCGCGCGTCCGTCGGGCACCGTCAAAATCGCCTCCAAGCCCTGATTCGTCAGCTCTTTCTTGCGCAGCTCGTCCAGCGGAGAATTTCGGCGATCGCGCTTCGAGTCATCGAAGAACCAATTGCGCGCCAAGCTGAAGTCGACGCGCGTACCGCCACTCAGCTCGAGCGTCTCCTGCGCGCGGAGCAGGAAGCGATCGGTGACGTCCGGCAGATCGATCACGTAGACGCCAAGCCCCGGCACGGATTCGGATTCGAGCCCGTCGGATTTGTCGCGCACCCAGCGCGCGCGCAGCTTCACTTCGACGTGCCGCGACAGGCGCGTGCCGGCGCGCAGCCCGACCAACGTCGAGCGCCATTTCGGCGCCAACAGGTCCGGCTTGTCCGGCTGGCGTTCGATGCCGGGCCGGTGATGCCAAGAGCCGTCGAGCACCAGCCAGTCCTCGTCGTGACGGTAAGCGCCCGATGCCGATCCCAGTGCCTCCCCGCTCGAGCGACCTTCGGCGCGGTAATGCGCGCTCGGGCCCAGCGCTTGCGGCGGTGCGCTGACGATGTTGATCACGCCGCCGAGCGCGTTGGTGCCGTACAGCGAGCTGGTCGGTCCAGTGACGTATTCGATGCGCTCCACGTCGGCGAGCGGCAGCTGCGACAGATCGACGATGCCGTCTTGATCACCGACCACGCGCTCGCCATCTTCCAGAACCAGCACTCGATCAGCGTCGAGGCCCTGCATCTGGGCACCGCTGGGACGGCCCAAGTAGCCGTAAGTTTCCGGATTTACCTGCAAATTGGGCTCACCCGCGAGCGCCTCGGCGACGTTGGTGGCGCCGCGCCGTGCGGCTTCGTTGCGCGTGACGAAATCGGTGCGCACGGTCGCGCGTTGTGAGCTCTCGGGTGTGCGGGTCCCGGTCACGACGACCTCGACTGCCTTGCAGGCCTCGGGATGCTTGGGGTTTTCTTGGCAGTCTTCCGCCAGCGCCAGCGCGGGCCGCGCGAGCAACAGCGCTAGCGAAAGACTGACCGCGCGCTGCCCTCGGCTCATCGCGCCCTTCGCACCCAACTCAGCGCACGGACTTGGCTTCGAGCCTCAGCGTTGCCTGCTCGACTGCCGGATCACCGGCGAGCCCGGAGAATCTAAGTAGATACTTGGAGGCACCGTCGGCACCGATCACGAGCCAGACGCTGGCGCTGAGCTCGAGCGGGTCCGTCCCCGGCTCGAGCCAGCGCTGGCCGAAGGCGGTCACGACGCCGTCGGGGCGATAGGCCAGGCTTGCGTCGCTGAGCGTGGCGAAATCGACGCTATCGAACAGCTTCTTTTCAGAGGCGGCGGTGCGCTTTTGGATCTGGGCTTCGGTTTCGTTGGCGGTGTCGGCGCCTTCGAGATCGACGGCTTCCATGCCGCGCGGGCCAGAGAGCCCGCCATTGACCGAGATCGACTCGCGGCGAAAACACACGTGCCAAGCCGGCGATTTGACGGCCTCGGCCGGCGTGAGCGCCGTAACCTGCTCGGTATCCAAATCCAAGCAGCCGGAGGGCTGCCTGTCGTCGTCTTTACTGCCGCCAGCAGTGGCGTCGATGTCGGCAACGTCGTGGACTTCGCCGATACCACCGTCAGTAACCTCGGCGTAGCGCACGTGATAAAGCGCCGGCACGGGTGCGCCGAGTTGCTCGCCGTAGTAGCTGAGGATCTGCAGCTTGAACAGTCGCGGGCCTTCGCGCAGCGCGTACACGTGGTAGCGGCTGAACAGCTGGTGCGTGGTGCCGCCGTAGTCGTACCAATCGAGCAGCGCGCCGCCAGCGCGATCTTTGAGGATCAACGGCACGTCGGGCGCGGTGTCGGTCAGGTACGTTGGAGCGGAGAGCGGGCCGAACGCGCTGCTGTTGCCGGGCCCCGAAATCCCACCACCATTGATGAAGACGTCGTGGCCCGAGAGCGCGATGTCCCAAGCGATCGAGTCGGCGCCCGTGCCGGCCACGTCGACCACGGCCGGCGCGCCGAGCTCGACGAACGTGCGGCTGTCGGGGCCGACCGTGAGCTCGATGCCGGGGCTGGGCAGCACGCTGCCGCCGTCGCTACCAGCGGTGCCGTCGCCGCCGGCTGCGCCGTCGCCGGGACCGTCGCCGACGCTCGAGCTCTTGCAGCCGAGGGCTGAGCACAGCGCGAGCGCACAGGCGAGACCGGCACCAGCCGTCGTTCTCATGCGGTAAGGATGTCCGGAGCCGCCCATCCTACTCAAGGAGAAATGCGCCAAGCCCACGCCTTACCTTGACCATTGGTCTCACCTGTCAGCCGCCCGCTCGCCAAGCCTGGTTTCTGGCGAGGCTTTCGCGAGGACCAAGCGACCTTTTCCGGTCGCCTCTCCTTGAGCGTAGGTGGCTACGTGAGCACCGGACCGCAGCGAAAACGAAGCCAGGAACCAGGATCGGCGGGCGTGGCTACCATTAAAATGAGAGCAATGGAGAACTGCTACCTTGACAGCGGGCGGCTCCGGCCGTCGCGTGAAGGCATGAGACGGGCCTCGAACCCGGTCGTTTGGCTGCCCGCGCTGCTCGCAGCGGCGGCGGTGGTTTTCTCGCTGAATGCCCGCGCCGCCGTGACCTGCGAGAGCGCTCGCCCGACCGACGCCGCCGGCAGCGCCGGTGTCAGCTACGGCAGCGCGAAAGTCAGTTTTTACGATGCCGCGTCGGGTCATGCCCGCGTGCACTACGCGCTTTCCGGGCCGCACGCGCCGCCCTCGGCCTCCACGCTCGAAGCCGGGGTGCCCGACGCCGTGGTGGTGGCCGGCCAAGCCGCCGCGGACGCACTGATCAAGTTCAACGAGCTGTCGTACCTACCGCCGCTCGCCGACGGCGATTCACCGTGCGCGTCGAACGGCGACAGCGACGCCGTCGACATTTACCTGATCCACTTCGCGGCCGCCGACGGCCAAACCGTGCTCGACCATTGCCAAGACGGAGCGCCGAAGCGCTGCGCCGGCTTCGTGTTGGTCGAAAACGACTTCAAGGGCGGCGGCTACGCCGATGTCGCCGAAGGTATGCGCACCGTGGTGCCGCACGAGCTGTTTCACTTGGTGCAAGACGCCTACGACGCCGACGTGGAGCGCTGGTGGGCGGAAGGCAGCGCGCAATGGGCGGCCAAGCAGGTGTATCCGGAGCTGAAAGACTTGGAACGCTTCCTGCCCGCGTACTTCAAGAATCCGTGGCGGCCGTTGAACGTGCCACCGAACGGCGTCATCACCGACTTTTTGTACGCGACCGCGATTTGGCCGGTGTTCTTGCAGCAACGCTTCGATGCTTCAGTCGTGCGCGAAATCTACGAGGGGTTTGGCCAAGGCGCGGACGGCGTGCTGCCCACCACCGACGTCGTGCTGCAAGCCCACCAGAGCAGCTTGGCGCAGGAGTTTTTACAATTTGCGGCGTACAACGCCACGACCGGCGGCCGTGGCACCGACACGTCGGGCTACCCAGACGGCGCGAGCTATCCGGTGGTACCAGTCAAAGCGCTCGACGCGACCGTCGACCCGCTGGTCAGTGAGGTCGACTCGGGCCTTGGTGCCTACTACTACTCACTCAAGCCCGACGCGCCGTTCAAGCTCGAGCTCGACGCCGATCCAGCGCGCATGACCGGCCTGTTGATACCCAGCGTCGACGGCCAGCTCGACCTGACTGCCGCCGAGCCGCTGCCGGCCACCGTCGACGGCGAGGCAACCGTGGTCGTCGCCAGCCAAAGCCTGCTGCGCACCGACGCGCCGTTCGCGTTGCGCGCCGTCGCCGCAACCGCGGCCGGCGGTGGAAGCGCCGCCGGGCCCGAGTCTTCGGGCTGCGCAATCGCCAGCGCGCCGCGCCATAACGCCGCAAAGGGCAGCGCCTGGCTCGGGTTCGTGGTTATCTTACTGGGTCGATGTCGGGCTCGTCGAAGACCATGAAAGGGTCGCTAGCATGCGCGTGACGGTCGGTTGCCTCCGCTTCGCTGCTGTCTGCCTCTCAGTCGTCGCCGGCTGCAGCTCGACGCCGCTCGATGACGACACGAGCGCGGCCGGCGCCGCCAGTGGTGGCACGGCTGGCAACACCGGCGGCAACACCGGCGGCAACACCGGCGGCAACACCGGCACCCCGACGCCGCGACCGTGCAGCGGCGCGCTCCGCCAATCGCTCAGCCTGGTGGATGAGGTGTCGACCGCCAGCGTGAAGACGCTCAGCGAAACCGCAGTCGAGCGTGTGCTGTACGTCGACGCATCGGTCGGCGGCATCGAAGGTCAAGACAGCCACCCGTGGGTCTACGTCGCGCTAGCTACCGGCGAAGCCGTAGCGGTCACCGATCTCGAGGCGTTCGATTCGACGGCCTGGGATTTGGCGCTAAAACGCGCGGTCTTGCGCACCAATAGCGGTGACAGCGGCCCCGGCAACGGCGGAGCCATCCGCATTGCGCTCGGTTGGGACAAGGTCAGCTCATCAACGCTGGGCGACAAGACGCTGCCAATCGAAGAGTGGTTCGACGATCAGTGCATGATCGTCAAAGACGCCACCAACAACCTCGTCACCACCTTCAGCGACTGGAGCGAGTATGACGAGGCGACGCACGTGCTTGCGCCTGCCGACGCCGTCTACGTCACGGCCGGCGCCGACGGCTCGCTCTACAAGCTGCAGATCCTCGACTACTACAGCACCGCGACCGGCACGCACGGCCCAGCCACGGCCTCGGGCCACTACAAGCTGCGCATCGCCCCGCTGCCATGAACCGGCTCACGCTGGCCCGACTTGCAGAGTGTGCGGCCACGCTCGGCTTTTTGGCGGTAACAGCCTGCGGCAACGCCGAGCCCACCGCCCGCGCTACCTCGGCGATTTTTGCAGGCACGCTCGCGCCTGACGCCAGCGCAGTGGTGGCGGTCGTCAATTTCTCGGGCGGTCAATGCTCCGGCTCGTTGATCGCGCCGCAACTGGTGCTCACCGCGCGCCATTGCGTAGCCAAGACTACCGACAAGGATCCGCAGGTGGTGTGCGGCAAAACGCCGTTCGAGCCAGCCGACAGCCACGGCGCGATCTTCGTCGTGCCGCTGCCGGAAATCACCGAAGACCCGAGCGACTACGTGGCCGTCTCCGACGTCCGCTTGCCCGAAAATCTGGGTGACGACCTGTGCGGCACCGATGTTGCGCTGCTGCGGCTCGAAAAGCCGCTGTCGGACGTCACGCCGCTCACGCCGCGCGTCGACGAGCCAGTCACGCCCAACGAAGCTTACTCGGCGATCGGCTTCGGCATCGACGAGTCACTGGCCGACAAGCCGTCAGGCGTGCGCAAACAGGCGAGCGGGTTCGAGGTCGCCTGCAGCGGCGCGGATTGCGCGGTCGGCGACGTGCGCGACAACGAATGGGTCGGCAATGGCGGTCCGTGCAGCGGCGACTCGGGCGGCCCAGCGCTCGACACCGCGGGCCGGGTGATCGGCGTCGTGTCGCGCGGCAAGACCGGCTGCAAAGAGCCGGTGTTCAGCGACGTGGCAACGCGGACGGCTTGGCTCAAAGCGGAGGCGATTGCGGCCGCCAACTTGGTGCCGGAAGCGCCGCCCGATTGGGCGCCGTGCGACGCCGACCAGATATGTGTCGCGCACGTGACCGAGCCAGAACCAAAGCCGCTGCCACCACGAGACGACGGCCCGGCCGAGACCAACTGCGCGGTCAGTCGCACGGTCGGTCGCGCCTGGGCGTTCGGTTTCTCGGGATGGTTGGTGGCGCTGGGCGCCGCATGGTACGGAGCCCGGTATGGCCTTTGGCGAAACCATCGCTCCCGACGAAGCCGAGCGCTTTCGCGGCTACGCTGAAGAAATCACGGCGATTCAGAGCGCCCGCACGGCCAAGCACGGCGGCAAGGTCGAACGCGCGCTGCACGTGAAGCAACACGTGGGCGCCGTCGGCGAGCTGCTGGTCAAGGCGCCCGAAACAGCGCGCAGTGGCGTGTTCGCGATGAGTGGCAAGTCGTGGCCAGTGTACGCGCGCTTCTCGAACGGCAGCAGCCGCCACCAACCGGACAAAGCGCCCGACGTGCGCGGCCTCGCGCTCAAGCTGGTTGGCGTACCCGGCCAGAAGCTGATCAAAGGGCTGGAAGCCGAGCTGACCCAAGATTTTCTGTTCATCGACACCGAGGTGCTGCCGTTTCGCACCCCCGAAGAGTTCATGACCTTCGTGCGCGCCGCCAAAGCCGGGCCCGCCAAGCTGCTGCCAGGCTTGATCTCGGGCTTCGGTTTCGGGCGCGCGCTCGGCATCATTTGGGGCTCGATCGCCGGCCAAAAGGTAAAATCGTTCGCGACGCATATGTTTCATACCGGCGCGCCGCTCGCGTTCGGCAAACGCGCGGTCAAGCTGTCGCTAGCGCCAGTGGCGAGCCAAGCGCCGGAAACGCCGGCGAAGGGCGACGACTTTTTGCGCCAAGACTTGAGCGCGCGATTGAAGCAGGGCGCCTTGTCGTGGACGCTGCGCGCGCAGTTCTTCATCGACGAAAAGACCACGCCGATCGAAGACACGGCCGTGTATTGGTCGGGCCCGTGGGTCGACTTGGCCACGCTCACGTTGCCCAAGCAAGACGTGCAATCGCCGCGCGGCCGCGAGATTTCCGAGCTGGTGAACGAGCTCAGCTTCGATCCGTGGCACGCCATCGAAGAGCATCGACCGCTCGGAGCGATGATGCGCGCGCGCGGTGCGACCTACGGCGCCAGCGTCGTTGCGCGCCAAGCCGCCGCCGAGCCGAAGAGCGTGCTCAGTCCGTCGGCGTAGCGCCGCACCCACCCCGCCCGCGGCCACGCTAGCGCAGACGCGCGCGCCCCCGCTAGCGCAGACGCGCGCGCCCGCCCGCCAAGGATATGAGCTCATATGAACTCATGGCCCCAACGATGTAGAATGCCTAGCGGCGTGAGCTTAGGCAGTGCCGCGGGTCAGCCGGCACAGCTCCAGGTAGGTCGCCTCGTGAATGCCGGCCAGCGTGACCGCGCGCTCCAAGATGCCGTCGAGATCGCGCGCCGACCAAGCCGGGAACGCGCCCTCCTTGCCGCGGCGGTGAGCCGTGCCCAAGAGCGCTCCCAAGTACCGAGCAAGCTCGGGCAAGTCTTGGGGCACGAGCCGGCGGTAGCTCAGCTTGTCTTCTTGCGGTGTCAGTCGCCGAACCAGCACGTCGTGATCGGCGAGCCGGCTGGTGCCCAGCATGCGCGGCGGCTGCTCGAGGCAAGCGCGAAATGCGGCTTCGACCTCGGCGGCGCGCGACGCGCTGGGCGCGCGCGGCTGCAGCACGTCCGCGCTGCAGCTGACTTGCTCCTTCAGGTCGAACAGCCAGCTGCCGTCGTCGCCGCCCTTGCCGCGCGTCAGCACGGCGATCCGCAGCGACCCCAAGCTACCGGTGCCGGCGATGCGGAAAGCAACGTCCAAAATCTCGAGCTGTTCGGGCCGTGGCCCGCCCTTGGCGGCGGTGCGCTCGGCGAACAACCCCAGCGCCTCCGGCACGCCACTGACGACGGGCGGCGGCGCCTCGGTGTAGCGGTCGCCGCGCACGAAGTGTCGGGCAGGGCCGGCAGCTTCGGTGCGGTCCTCGAGCAATCTCTTGCCGCTGCGCCCGTCGACTTTCGCCACCAGCTCGGCCACCGGCCGCGGCATGCTGGGCAGCGGCGCCTGCGAGAAAGCCGAAGCGACGTGGCTCTTCAGCAGCTCGTCGCACAACGCCAACACCGCCGGACCACTCGCGCCGAGCTCGCGCCCGGCCAGCAGCAGGCTCGTCGTCAGGCGCAGTACGTCCCAGCGCCACGCGCCGTGGGTCGCGTCATCGAAGTCGTTGAGCTGAAAGGTGGCGTGACCCTTTTTCCAAACGCCGCCCTCTTGAACGGCCGGGCTGAACGCTCCGAAATTTTCGAGGTGCGCGTCGCCTTGGATCCAGCCGTGACCTTCGGGGCCGCCAGCCAAGTCTGGGTCGGCGGCGAGCAGCTCGTAGAACAACGGCCCCGCGCCGCGCAGGAACGCGAACGGCGAGACGGTCATGCGCGCGAGCTTGCGCGCCAGGAGCTCGGGAAAGCGCGATGTGCGTTGACGATCGAGCTCGAGCTGTCGTTCAGCGAGACGCCGAGGCTCCACGGCGGACACGCTACTTCGACCAGCCAGCGAGGACCACGATCGGTCACTCTGACTGGATTTTTCTGGTTAGCGGCCGCGAAAAACGCGGTGGGCAGGCGATCAAATGCGACCTAAAACTGCCCTCGAGCGCACTTACTAGGGGCTCAAACAGGCTCGCGCCCCCACTGAAGGGCGATGAAAAGGATATCCCTCATGTTCTTCGGTCAAGCTCGCTGGTTCCTGCTCGCGGGGCTCTCTAGCTCGGCACTTTTGGCGTGCAGCAGCGACGCCACTCCTGAAAATGGCGGCACCGCCGGCATGTCGAGCGGCGGGTCGGCCGCTGGTAACCAAACAGGTGGCGCAAGCTCGACGGCAGGGACGACCGGCACGGCCGGCTCGTTGAGCGGCGGCGGCAGCGGCACGGCCGGCACGGCTTCGACGGCAGGCGCAGGCGGCACGGCGGCCGGTAGTGGCTCGGGCGGTACGGCGGGCGCGGCGGGCGGCGGCGGCGGCGGCGGTGCCGGCGGCGCCAGCGCTGGAGCGGGCGGCGGCGGTGCGGGCGGCGGCGCGGCGATGCCGACGGCGGTCTTCAACATCATGGGTCTGGGCGCGAACGCTGCGACCGTGGCCGGTACCGCCACGTTCACGCAAGGCGCCACGATGACCAAGATGGTGCTCAACCTGACCAAATGCCCGAACGGCGCGCATGCCTCGCACCTTCACTTGATGAAGGATTGCGGCAACAACGGCGACGCAGCCGGCGGTCACTGGGTACCGAACGGGGAGGGCCTTGGCGACTACACCTGCACCGACACGAAGGTCACCTACGAGTTCTCGAAGCCGACCTCGATGTGGACCGTCGGCGACGCCAGCGCGACCGACGTCACCAAGTACTCGTTCATGGTGCACGAAATGGGCGGCGCGAACCCGGGCGGCCGCATCGGCTGCGGCATCGCCACCAAGTAATGGCGCTCGAGGCGGCTCGGCTGTGGCTGGGCGTTCTGGCTTTGGCCTGTGTCTTCGCCGCGTGCGACGACGACGCGGGCCCGAGCCAACGCGGGCCCGACAACCACGTTGGTGGCGCTGCCGGCGAAGCCGCCGCGGGTGAGCCCGGAGCGGCGGGCGCGCGCGCCGGAAACGCTGGCGGAGGCTCGAGCGCGAGCGACGGCGGCGACGCTGGCGCTTCGGGCGCGAACGCCGCAGGTCGGAGCGACGGCGGCGCTGGCGCGCGGTCGGCCGAGGCTGGGGCCGGCGGTGAACCGGCTTTCGACCTGCACGACCTGCCCTACCCGCCGAGTCCCTACCCGGCTGAAAATCCGGATTCGGACGCCAAGGCGCTGCTCGGCAAGATCTTGTTTTGGGATGAGCAGCTGGGTGGCGACAACACGATGGCGTGCGGCACCTGCCACCGGCCGAATGCGGGCGGCAGTGATCCGCGCGCGACACTGCCGGCGGCAGCGCAGCCCGGTATCGATCAAGTGCTGGGCACGGCCGACGACGTGCACGGCTCGCTCGGCGTGGTGCGCTGCAATGCGCAGGGCCAACACACCGGTCAAAGCCTGCAAGTCACCGCCCGCAAGGCCCCCACCTACCTGGACGCGATGTTTCCAGGTCGGTTGTTTTGGGATGGCCGCGCCGAGTGCGCGCATGGTGGCTGCCCCAGCTTCAGCGCGTTCGAAGATCCGGACACGCTCGGTACGTTTCCGATTCAGTCCGGCGGCGCGCTCGAAAACCAAGCCGTCGGTCCGCCACTTTCGCCTGTGGAAATGGCGTGTGAAGGCGCGAGCTGGTCGGCGATTCACCACAAGCTAGCGTTGGCCACGCCGCTCGCGCTCGCAAAGCTTGTGCCTGAGGCGCTCAGCGTCTTCATCACCGCCAACGGCGGCACGTACCCACAGCTGTTCGAGGCCGCGTTCGGCGCCACGCAAACCTCCGGGCCCGCCGACGAAATCAACACGCGGCGGATCGCCTTTGCGATCGCCACGCACGAGCGGCGCCTGCGCTCCGATCAAACCCCGTGGGACCGCTGGAACGCCGGCGAAGACAGCGCGCTGACCGCCAACCAGCTGCACGGGCTCCAAGTCTTCGACACCAAGGCGCGCTGCATCCTGTGCCACCACGCGCCGGCCTTCTCCGACGGCGATTTTCACTTCATCGGCTTTCACGAACCGAGCTGGGATCTCGGGCGCAAAGCCATCGACACCGCGTTCGGGGTGCCAGGCGCCGTGCGCACGCCCACCTTGCGCAACGTCGGCCTGCGCGAGGCGACGGGCCTGCTCCACAACGGCGCCGGCACCGGCGCATCACTCGCCAAAATCATCGATCTCTACGACTTGGGCGGCTTGGTCGACGACGCCGCCGTCACCGCGGCGCCGATCGACACCATCATCCGCCCGCTGCAGTTGAGCCCCGGCGAAAAATCCGCACTGCTCGACTTCCTCCAGCACGGCCTCGAAGATCCGCGCGTCGGAGCGCAAACGGCGCCATTCGATCGACCCAAGCTGTCGACCGAATAGCGGCAAAGCACCGTCCGCGTCAGACGGCGTGCTGCAGCACTGCGCGGTAGCGCACTCTGCCGGCGGCTAGCCGCTCGCGCACTTCGTTGGCTTGAGCCAGTGGATACGTTTCGATGCGCGGCTTGACCTTGCCGCGCGCAACGAGTTGCAGCGCCTCGTACAGATCCGAGCGTTCGTCTTGGCTGCTACCGCGCAATTGGCGCTGGCCGAACATCAAGCCCATCGGGTCGATGGCGATTGGACCATCCGCCACACCCATGTTGATCAAGCGACCACCGGGGCGCAAACCAGCAAAAGCGGCGCTGATTTGCTGGGCCGAATTAGTGGTCGACAGGATGATGTCGGCGCCGCCCACGGCCAAAAGCGCCTTGCCAGCGTCGTCGCCGCTCAACACGACTTCGTCGGCGCCCAGCTCGCGCAGCTCCTTTTGCTTGTCGGTTTGGCCAGTGATCGCGAATGTCTCGAGGCCAACGGCTTTGGCCAGCTGCACGGCCAAGTGCCCCAAGCCGCCGACGCCCAGCACTGCCACGCGCTCACCCGGCTGCGGCGAAGCATTGCGTAGCCCGCTCATCACCGTGTAGCCGGCGCAGAAAATCGGCGCGGCATCTTCGTAGGACACGCCTTCGGGCAAGAGCGCGCAGCCGGTCGCCCAAGCGATCATCAGCTCGGAATTGCCGCCACCGACGTGCATCCACGACTGCGCGTCACGACACTTGTCGGGCCGACCGCCTTGGCAAACCTCGCACCGGCCACAGCCCTTCTGGTTCCAAAACACGCCCACTCGATCGCCGACCTTCAAATCGGTGACGCCGGCGCCCAGCTCGACCACGTCACCGGTCGGCTCGTGCCCAGCGACGAAAGGCGGCTTCAACGGAAACACGCCGTGGTGCACGTGCAGATCGGTTCCGCACATGCCGGAAGCGCGGACCCGAATCACGACCTGACCCGGCGCGGGTCGCACGTCCGAAATGTCACGAATCTGCCACGGCGCATTGAACTCGGTAATGACGGCTGCTCGCATGACTTCCTCCGAAACGTCTGAAAAGCGACGACGTTCGCGGAGTGTTGTAGGGGCGCCAGCCGGGCCGTGCGATGCCGCGCGCTGCGCTTCTCTTGCCTGATCCTGTTTATCGCACCAGCAGGCCGGCGGCGGCCGGGGCGCCGGTTTCGCGAAAGCGGCGCACGTATTGGGCCGGAGCTGCGCCGTAGGCTTGCTTGAAATCACGCGTGAAATGCGACGAGCTTTCGTAGCCAACTTGCAGCGCCGCGTCGCTGGCGCGCACGCTTTGGCCGAGCATCAGCTCGCGCGCCGCATCGAGCCGCAGCTGCTTGAGGTACCGCATCGGGCTCACGCGCGCGATGGCACTGAAACGGTGGGCAAAATGTGAGCCGCTCATGCCGACGTGCCGCGCAACTTGCTCGACCGTCAGCGCGCGCGTGGCATTCTCGCGCATGTAGCGCATGGCCTCCTGGATGCCGGCGTCGCCTTCGCGCACGGCACTGCGCACGAAAGCGGCAGCGTCCGACCGCAACAGCCGAAATACCAACTCGTCGAGCACCAGCGGAGCGACCACGCGGCGCTCGACTGGGTCTTCGAACGCCTGCAAGAGCCGGACGACGCCGCTCGCCACCGGGCCGTCGAGCGGCGAGACGAACGCTGGCACCGCAGGCGCCGGAAGCTCGGCCGGTTTGCTCGCCGGCTCGGCATCGGCAAGTGCTAGCAAGGTGCGCGCCACCACCTCGGGCGCTAGAGCGATGCAGAGCGCGAGGTAGGGCTTGTCCGGGCTGGCTTCGACGACGTGGCCCTCGAGCGCGGTTCCGCCGGTCACGACGAGGTACTGATTCGCGTCGTAAACCAGCTCGCCTTCAGGGAATTTTGCGACTTTTCGCCCCTGGGCGGCCACGATCAAGCGCGGTCCGAAGATGGCCACTTTGCGAAAGCGCACCGGTGCTGACGCGCGATAGAAATGCGCACCCGGGTACGGCGCCTCGGTGATGCCGTCGACGGTGACCCGAGCTTGCAGCGCGCTGAGCAATTCCGGCAGTGCAGACACCGCCGGAGCGCTTAGGACCGTGCCCACCGTTGCGCCAGCCCCGTGCCAGGCCGTCCGCCGCGCTTGGCCCGCGACGGACGGCGTTTGCGTTCAAGTCATAGGGTGCAGCAGACTTCGCAGTCGTAGGCGGGCAACAGCGTCTTGCCGGCGCACATGACCGCGTCGCAGCTGTTGCCGGTGAGCTGGCCGCAGCTCGACATACAAACGTCGCCCACCTGAATGGTGTGGGGTGGATTGCAGACCGTCGTGTCGCCCGGCGGCTTGTCACCGCCCGGCGTGACGTAAAAGCGGTCGACGCGGGCACCGTCGCTGTCGCTGGCGACCGCAAAGGTGTGAGCGCCCTTGGTCAGGTCGTACTGAATCGGGATGTCGAATTCGCCTTCCTTGTGGAAGCTGTACCAGAACCACGTTTCGCCGGTGGTGACGCGCAGCTTGGTCCAAACGCCATCGTCGACCTTGACCCAGAAGCGGTTGTGGTCGCGGCTGGGCGTGTAGAAGCGACCCCAGAACGTGTACATCTTCGCGACCGGAATATCGACCGTGTACGTCGCGCGCGCGGGACCGGGCAAGCCGTCGGAAGTGAAGCCCGCCGGCGACTCGATGTACTTGCCTTTCGAAGCGTTGACGTCGCTGCCGATCGTGAACGCTTCGGGCAGTGCGCCGTCGGCACCGCCAGCACCATCCGCGCCGCCAGCACCACCAGCGCCACCAGCACCCGTGTCGATCGGCGTGACTGCAACGTCGACGTGCGAGAACACTCCGTCCTCGGCTTCGAGGAAGTGGCCCGGCTTGCAGTCGATCATGCCATCGCCGTCGCTGTCGTTCTCGCGCGTGCCACAGCCACACACGCCGGGCACCGTTTTGTCCGGATCGTCACAGCATTGATCGCCGGCTGCGCACGCGACTCCGCCGGTGCCACCGCCACCCGCGGCACCGCCGGTTCCGCCAGTGCCACCATAGCCACCTGCGCCGCCACTACCTGCGATTCCGCCACTGCCGGCGGTTCCAACCGCACCGGCGGTGCCGACGGCACCGCTCGATCCAGCGGTATTCACGCTGCCGGCGCTCGATTGCGCGCCCGCGCTGCCGCCGCTCGCCGCTCCGGCGGAGTTGCCCGCGTGCCCACCAGCTCCAGCTGTGGAGGCCGTGGGCGGCGACTCGGACTCGCACGCGTTGAGCAACGCGGTGATACCGATGGACGACAGAGCAATGAACGTGAGTGTGCGAGGCGACACGTGTCGCTTGGTTAAGTTTGTCATTTTACCCTCCTCAGGTGGAAGACGCGGAGTCAGCTGCGGACAGCAAACAAATGCAGACAGCAAACTGCCGTGTGCAGCAGCAGTGGACGCAGCCCCTCCGCGACGATGAACGTGACGCTGAGCAACTAAACTGATGCGCGATCACATTTCAACACTCAAACGCTCAATCGTCAGCGTGTGATTGAATTGATGCAGTGCGCCTACCACGATCACCTGAGTCGCGATCACAATCCGTACAAAGTTTGATCGCCACGTACGCGTGCAACCACTCAGCGGCGTGGAAACTCGAGCGCTCGGCTCCCTCGCCCCCCCGAGGCTCACCACACACGCCAGCTCATCCGTGAGTGTCCGCGCTCGCGCCTTTCAACGAACCGATTTCTGTCCATGCTGAACCGTCGTGCGCTTTTAGGCATATTCATCGGAATTTCCGGCCTCTCGAGCGCGTGCTCCGACGGCAGCGGCGTCCCCGCTACCGGGTCGAATAGCGGCGGCAACAACGCGAGCGGCGGCGGCAACGCCGGTGGCGCGACCGTGCTGGCTGGTTCGTCCAGTGTCAGCGGCAGTGGTGGCTCACTCCTTACGAGTGGTGGTCTGAGCTCGAATGGTGGCTCGTCGACGAGTATGAGCGGTGCGGCAGGCATCGCTGACGAAAGCTCGGGCGGCATGGCCGGACTGAGCGGCAACACTGCTGCAGGTGCAGGCGGCGCTGCGACGGCCGGCCAAGCGGGCCAAGCGGGCAACGGTGGCGGCGCGCCAACTGGTTGCACCAAGCTCGAAGGCACCGCGCGCCCTGCATTCACGCCGCCAGTCGCCGGCTGCGGCGGTGAGACGCGCGGCATTCGCGCCGAGCTCGCCGCGCAGGTCGCGACGCGCGCGGTTTGTCCGGCCGTTCCAGCCGTTGGCACAGCGATCGACGCCAATTGTCCGGAAGCCAATCCGAACGACAACCTGCCCGACGACGACGCGTTGCAAGCTTGCCTGAACCGCGGCGGGCTCACGGCGCTACCGGCGGGCTCACCCGGATTCATCCTGGAAAAAGGCCTCAAAATCTTCAACAACGGCACCACGTTGCGCGGCGCGGACCCTGCCCACAAAGCCCGGCTGGTGGCGGCTGCCACCCTGAAAGACACGATGGTGCGTGGTGATACCGTGACCGACGTCGTCGTGCGCTACTTGGAGCTCGACGGCAACCGTGACGCGCGCACGGCTTCGCTCGGCAGCTGCGGCGGCTACCGCATTTGGGCGACTGGCTTGGCGATCCGCTATTCGCGCAACTTCGTGCTCGCCGACAATCACATCCAAAACACGCTATGTGGTTCGTCGCTCGAGGTCGACGGCTCGGACTTCGAGGTCGCGCGCAACGTGATCGAGGGTAGCGGCCATGGGCTCGAGGCCAAAGACGCGAATGAGCCGTGGGCCGACGGCATCACGCTGCACAACTGCTGGGGTGGTGAAGTGCACGACAACAAAGTCGTCGACGCGACCGACGTCGGCATCGTGAGTGGCGGTGGCAGCTGCAACATCGTGCACAACGACGTCAGCAACGTGAGCCGCCACGTCTTCGGCGGCATCACGCTCCACGATTTTACGCTGTTGGGCGTCGATCACAGCGGCACGGTGGTCGCGCACAACATCGTCAGCGCCAAAAACGGCATGACCAGCTTCGGCTTTTCGCTCGGTATTCACCCGTGGCACAACTGGCCGCTCAACGGCATGCCGGCACCGTACAACATCGGCGGCACCGTCGCGTGCAATCAGGTTTCGGGCGGCAACTTCAACCTGGAAGTCGACGGTGTGAAGGGCATCACGATCGTCGACAACATGATCGGCGAGACCGGCGGTAGCCCACGCTGCAAAGGCCCGGCTACGGCGTACACGTCGTATCCCGCGCACGTGCTCGAATCGACGTTGCAAGCCGGCTACACCGAGAAGGAATTCGACGGCTGCATTCCTTAGCAGGGTGTTGAGAAAGTAAGCGTTGGAAGCACGATAGCGGCGTCAAGAGCTGCTTGAGGTGCCCACCCCCGTCCGTCCTCGCCACCTGCGGTG